>ERZ1673695.243-NODE-243-length-93099-cov-67.606208_pt1 | contig 93099 bp, 80 predicted proteins | sample MGYA00580225_ERZ1673695 | MGnify/ENA primary metagenome ERZ1673695 (study PRJEB41218, sample SAMN15661739) | gut metagenome | host: Homo sapiens | place: Canada: London | collected 2015-08-20/2019-03-30 | study: EMG produced TPA metagenomics assembly of... | reverse complement strand
CCACAAACATGAGGAGCACTCGGATTATACAGTCTTAATGTACTGTCCCCCCCCCCTCCTGTTAAATCATCATTCGGAATCTTACTTATTAAATTTTCAAAATCAGCTTGTGTAGGAATTTTCCCAGTTTGAAACAAAGCTTTAATTTGTGCAATAGTCATAGTAATAATAGTTAAAGTTTGACATATATCAGTTAAACTCTAACTATTATTACTAATAACAGTCAGAGTTTACTGTGGAGTATTGGTTTTATTCCATTTTGTCTTTAAGTCATCAACAACTTGTTGGTCTGAAACATTCCATTTGGTTTGAGAATTACCAGCAGGATAATAACGATATAGAGCATTTGAACCACCCATATCGACTTCCATTTCCCACACAGTTCCTACATACCATTCATTATTTTGTTTAACAGGCCAACAAATATAAGTGCTATCATTAATAACGATAGTTCGAGGAGAAGGATTATTATTAAATTTATTTTCGATATTATAATAAGGAAGATTAGCACTTCGAATCCAATTATAAATAGATTGTTCATCAGCTTCATTTATACCACCAACTTCTTCATATAAAGACCTTCTATCAGATTGGTCTAATATATGATAAGTAATATTCCAATCAACACCAGCTAATGAATTATCTGTAAATCTAATAATTACTGAAATAAGATTTGTACTTTCAGTTTCATCATAAGAACCAATTAGAAAAAATGATTCATCAACACCATAGAAATATCGAAAAGCATTAACAAAAATCCTATCGAAACTATCACCTTTTCCGAAGTTTATTGTTGTATCACCAGTTCCCCCCCCCAATGGCATACTTAACATACCATCAATAAGGTTGGCAAAATCAGTTTGAGTTGGTATAGCACCAGTAACAAACTTTGCTTTCAAAGCAGATTTGGATAAAGCCATAACTTTTGATTAATTAAGATTAGTAACAATACGTTTAATTTTAGCAAACAAACTTTCAGATTTAGTTTCTGTTGCAACTTCAGCAGGTTCTTCTGATAAAGTTTTAACATCATTAGAACGAGTATTTGGTGTACGACCAACTTGGAAAATATAGTGGTCAACACCATTACCTTGTATCTGCATATAACCAATACCATCAGGTCCAGCTGATTGAGTAATAGTAACAGATTTAGAAGTAGCTCCAGAATATGAAGCAGTTACCGTAGCAATTCGAGCTGCAACATTATTCTTTGAAGCTGTAACAGTAGTTCCACTTAATGTAAATCCAGCACCACTAATTGCTAATGTTGGAGTTGCAGATTCAGTAGTAGCTGTTCCAGTAGAACCTGATGTATAAACAGGAGTTTTAGTTCTCGTACAACTTGCTGTGATAGTAGAAGTTCCACCTGATGCAGCAATAGTTGTAGGATTTGCCGAAACAGCAATATTCCAACTACTGTAATTATAAGAATCTATTGAGTTAGCTTCTTGGTAAATATACATTGTTCCACTTGCAGATTCACCATTAGCATACCAACCAAAATTTTGACTCTTTACAATAGTTTGAGAAGAAATAGTAGTTCCTTTTGAAGATGCAGTAGCTTCAATATATGCAACATTTGGTTCAACTTCATTTATACCACTGGAAGCATTTTCAGTTACAACATCTTCTGTAGCACCAGAAAGATATGTATAAGTAGTGATAGTTTCAGACTTGTTCCAACTTTGAGTACCATTTCCAGCAGTAGCTCTTGCAGAACCACCACTTGCAGGAATTGTAGCATTCGTAATTGTACCAGTTGTTATACTACCATATGTATAAACACCACCAGAAGTAGAACTACCAGTTCGAATATTTACTATATTCTTAGAAGCAGTAGCTGACTTAGAACTATCTCCGTCATTTACAGCTTTTATAGTAACAGTATCAGTAGTTATATTAGTTCCCATATTACTATGAGTAATCGTATTTCCAGATAAACTGAATCTACTATTACCATTAGCAGTCATAGAAATTGATAAACTACCACCAACACTTCGTGTTTGATTCGGGCCAGTAGCACCCGAACTATACAAAGCATTATAAGTTTCAGTATTAGTAACAGAAGCACTTACAGTCGCAGAACCACCAGCTGCTGTCAAACCACTACCAATACTTATAGTAGGAGTTCCGTAAGCAGTAATTCGAGGATTGTAATTACTATTAGTTACTTTATTTTCAGCTTGATAAATATCAACAGTTTTATTGGCAGTTACACTACCTTCACCAGTATAAGTTACAGTAACTTGTCCAACCTTAGTTCTTGCCTTAACTGTGGTTCCAAGAGAAGAAACTGTAATTTCACTTGTTTTTGAATAAGTAACTGTACCAGCACGAGTCGAACCAGATGTATAACTAATTGTTTGCGACATATTAGAAATACTGGTCGAAGAAGTTCCACCACTTGCAGGAATATCAGATGCTAAAACAGAACCACCTGTTAAAGCACCATAAGAAGCCTCATTGGCTTCTTGATAAATAGTAATAGTTGATGATACTGTTTGACCATCAAATGTATTTGAATATTTACCAGTTACAACAATACTTCTCCTACTACCAACAGTTGTAGTTCGATTACTTGCAGTAACCTTAGTACCAGATATAGAAAATCCAGTAGCACTTCCTGATAGAACTGGTGTAACATTATCTGTACTAACTAAATTACCATTACGATACGTTTTAAGTACAGCTGTAATAGTTGCAGTTCCACCTTTTGCGGCAATTTCAGTATTATCACTATTTAACGTTAAATCATATGTATAAGTTGATGCTTCTTGTTCAACAGTAAGAATAACTTGTTTACTGGAATCTTTTTTACACTTTCCAATAAACTTCATACTTCTTTTAGAAGTACCCTTTTGAACAGGTGATGAAATTTTAACAGTCTGATTTCCTTGAAAAGAGGGAGATTCAATATTAATTGAATCTCCACTCCCGTCATTCCATTTATTAGTGATAACACTCATAAATGATTAATTAATTTATTCAGCAGGTTCGAACGTCCATTCGTCATTCGACAGAACATTCAGAGTCTGCTCACCACCACCCTTCGGAATAGTAACAGTTGCAGTAGTTGTACCCTGCGAATTGAGATACAGATAGCTGTCACCAAGAGCCTGAGTAATAGTAATAGTTTTAACAACAGTCGAACCCTCACCCTTGATTTCAAGAGTTGCAGAACGAGCTTCAATAGTTTCGTTCTTCGGTACAACAATAGTAGCATCATAAGTGTATTCTCCAGTAGCACCTGGGTCACCAGTAATAGCAGTACCAGAAGTAGCTGTTGTACTACCATTAACTTTAAATGATGTTACATTTGCAATACCGAAGTTAGTTTTCCATGTAAATGTAAGAAGTTTCGAGTTAGACTTACCAGTTACATGAATTGTTTCACCACCTTTAGCAACATTAATAGTTAAACCATCGGGAGTAATAAATTCGTCAGCAGCCTTTTCAAGAACCGTGACTGTAACTGCGTTAGTCTTTCCGACAATCTTACCGGGAACTTCAGTGCTTCTATCTGCACGACCAGTATAAGGATTCACAGAATTAATCTTAATCTGTGCATTTCCAGTACCAGTTTTAGGAACCCATGATAAATAACTCGGAATAGTTGCCATTTGTTTTTTTTTGGTCGATTAATTATAATAACAAACTAATTACCAAATTCCCATTCAGCTGTATCATTTGCGAAAACAGTTATGGTATCATGATAATTATTATCTTTATTTAGAATAACAAGAGTTTTATCAACAGCTAATTCTACAACAGGTTCATCTATTGGCCAAACTTTTTTACCATTAAGCCACATATCAAGAACCTGCCGACGATTACCATTAAGCATTACGACAGCTTCTGTAGCTCGTTCAAGAAGATTAAGTTGTGCCATAGTTGTAGATTAATATTAACCTTGCGGTGTTTCAAGAGCAGTTACACGACTTTCCAAAGAAGTATAATTACTCTCTAATGTACTCACTTTACCACTTAAAGTAGTAACAGTTTCTTGTAATGTATTAACAGTACTTTCAAGAGTTTCTACTTTTGTTTGTAATTGTTGAACAGTTGAAGATTCAGCCTTAGTGGCTAAACCTTCAACTACAAAAGTAATTAACTTCTGAAAAGCACCAGTTTTCGGAGGCCAGTTTAAGGCACAAAATACTGTGCGAATTACTGATTCTTTCATATCATTAAACCGTTAATTAGATTCGACATTACCAACCCTAAATATAGGATGTTCAACACCATCACCTTCGATTTGCATATAATCAATACCATCGTTTTCAAATACTGGTTCAGGTACTAATTCAATAGTTGTAACACTATGATTTGCAAGATTATCATAACTTTGATTATATTCAGTGTAACCATCACGTCTAACCAAAATTACAACCTTTGAATCATAAGTACCACTAATATGAGCTATACCTTGATAATCAGTAACAATAGTTTTAACAGAAGAACTAAACCAACAGCTAATACCTGAGGTAATAGGAGCTTTAGTAACAGAATCTATAAATTTAAGAGCTATATAATCTTGACCTTCTTTCGGATGTAAATCAATATAATTGACAACAGCTTCAGAAGGTTCAGCTGCAATAAACAATGCAGGTTCAGTAGCTTCATAACGAGTATCACCTAACGTCTTATAATTACGTTCGAAACCAATGGGATTAGCTTCACTAACATAACCATCTTCTGATGAACCACAGTTACCTATTTTTTTACCAGTTTCATCATAAATAATATTACTAATCATGCAACCAGTTAAAGCATCCCGTGTACGAACTTTAATAAGACCATTATTATTACGAAGACATAATATCTCAACTGTTTTATCAGTATCAAATACTACTTCTTCATGACCTATATTATACCAATCAGAAGATATTGGTAAAGCATAATAAGTTATAACATTACCTTTATTCTTTGTAATTACTAAAGGTTCATCAGGTCTGGTTGTACCAACAGTAGTTCCAGTACTTGATATTTCTTTAATATTAGCAGCTAAATAAAGTTTATTATCATCATAAATTTCATAAGCTCTGATAGTTACAGAAACCTCTTCGGGTTCAGGCGGAACCTCTTCAAGTACAATAGTAACACTATGTTCACCAGTAGAATTAATCGTACCAGTTCCAGTGTTAGTTATATAACCAGTTTTAGAAGCTCGGAAATCAACACTTGTTCCAACTGGAGCTGTAACAGCCTCAGATTTACCAGCAGTCGATTCATCATTATTAAGAGGTTTCCAATCACTTTCAGTACTGAGTTTATACTCAAACGTAACACCGTCTAAAGCAGTAGATTCAGTATTTACAGCAGTTGCATAGATAGTACCAGATTGAACTGGAACTTTATCCATTTCAACAGTAACTTCTGCGGTAGGAATTGCATAAGTTACCAGTTGTTCAACCTCTATATAACCCGACGAAACAAACCTCAAAATTCGGCTCGTATTGACATCTCCGGTGAGTTGTAGCGGCGTATCTTTTGTGACTTGACCTAATATACCACCCGTGTCCTTATCATAGACGTATGCAGCTATTTTGGCCTTTGTTTCGCTATCGACTACCGTAAGACTTACAGCACCTTGTTCAACTGGTAGAGCTGTAAGAGTAATATCACGAATTATATTCTCATCTAACGTAATACACTCTTCGTAAGTTTCATATCCACTTGCACCAACCTGAATTAAAATATCACGCGGGTCATAAGTTTCATATGTAAGAGTACCAGTACCTTGAGCAATAACTACATTAGAAGATTTATCAGTAAATATAATTAAAGCATTATCAGGAGTTGCATTTACAGTTAATGTCTTTTTAGTTTTAGGTGTAAGAACAACGTTAATTGTCGTATCTTCAACACCTACATCGACATAAACATCTTTTGTAATGTAATTCTCTTTTTCTACAATATAATGTAAACGACTTTGAATTAAACATTCAAGACTTGCACTACCAATACCTGCTGATTCTTTACCTTCTGAATTAATCATTCGTATAGTAGAATCAACCGGAACAGCTTCAATCTTAATTGTTATATAATCTTCTTCATTTCGAGGAATACGAATCCAAAGTGTACCATCTTCAAACGTAGTAGGAATCTCACTTGTAACTTCAATTTGATTAATACTGTTGCTACGAACATGATCATTGTGTTCTACAACAATACCATAAATCTCATTAATAGCATCTACAATACGTTTATTATCAGTAACAAGTTCTTCAGAAGTTTTATCTTGCTTATTAATAAGCAAACCTTGAAGTTCTTGAGCTTTTTGTTTTAATTTCTCAATGTCACTTGCGGCAGTTGGTAAACCAACTTGTGCGGCAGTAACTCTATGAGGGTTATCATAATTACGAATATGAGCATTGAAATTATCTTTATCATTCTCGTAATCTTCTTTATCAAGTTTCTTGTTTATAGCAGCCCAAACATCTTGAAACTTCTTATTAACTTCTGCAACATGATTGTTAATCCAAACATTCAACTGTTTGAACCAGCCTTTAATCCTATTTTCAAGAGCATCAATATACTCTTTCTGAGGTCGAGATACAGGTTTATCCATATCGGCAGTGTTATCAACATTGCCAAGACCAACTTGTTCTTTTGTTACCTCATGAGGATTAAACTTATTATTAATATGTTCAAATAAAAGTTTTGTAAGTTGTTCAACAGGATTTAAGTCCTCTGCTGTAAGCTCACGAACATATACTTGAACATCAAGAATCTCATTAACAGCATCATTAAAATCAAAATTGGTCTTTACATTCGTCCGATAAATCCACCAAGATTTACCCTCATGAACATAAATACCAGTAAGAGTGAATATCTGATTACTTATGATGCCTTGTACTGTAATTGTATGTATAGAACGAACAATCGGTACAAGTATATAAAGATACTGTTGAGTTGATTTAACCCACGGAACTTTATATTCATAATGTCCTACATCAATATTTCGAGATTCAAACTCAGTAATCTTTGCAGAACTAATATCAGATTTTTCAGTTAGCTTAAATAGAGCACTATTATCGTAAGCAGTTACATTAGTTAAGTCTATTTCAATCCTCTCTTTTGTCCTATATAAATATAGGTGGCCATTCTTTCGATAGTACATATATAATGTAGGAACTGTTTTAATACCAGCACCTTCACCATCTACTGTACCAATATATTCTCCGGTTTGGCCATTATAAACACTCGGATATACACCATCTTCAAGTACACCGAGCGCTACAACATTTCGAAGATTAATTACTGCCATACCAAGAACAATAACGAAATAAATACTCCAACTACAAAGTTAATAATAATAGGATGAATTTTAAGACCAATTATTGCTTTCTTTCTTGCAGCTTGAATACCACAAATAATGATTTGATAAGCTAATGTAATCCATAAACTCATAAACCAAGTAGCAACAGTAGCCTTAAATAAAATACCTACGACAGTAGCAATGACGAAACCAATAATAATATCGTCTTTATGTTCTGAATAATAACCACTTAAAAAAGTAGTTATTTTATTCCATATTTTCTTTATCATAATACTAATCGTATTTATTGTTATATGACGATTAATAATAATAATGGTGCAACTTGTATGGCTCGGCCTGCGGCCTCGCTCCCCGGTGGGGCAGGAGGTTGCACGCCCACTTGTCACATAACATTAGCATCATTAAGAGAATAACTCCTAACACCACAATTAATAGCATTAGGAGTTATCCTTGTGGTTACATTTTTAACAAATCAATTTCTTACTTAATGAGTGCCAATACCCCTTCAAGTGCAGTAATTGCAGAAGTTTTAGTATTGTCAATAGCAATAAATTGAGTAACCTGTAAACCCTCTGTATGTAAATTAAAGGGATGTGTGAAATCAGCACGAGAAGTAATTACATAAGTGTCATACATAACACCCTCGGTAGCTGTAAAAATATCACCATAAACACGGTCATATTCCTTGAAATTAGGATTATAACCTACGCCGGCAACATCTGCTTCTTTCTCAAGTTTAGCAACTTGGTCATAAGTACCAACAGGAGTTTGATTCTCAGTACCCTCTTCAAGCGTAGCACGAAGAATACCATCAAACGTCACATAATACTCAAAACCTGCGGCGCCAGTGAACGTAACACTTGCTTCGGTAAAATCATCAATCGTGATGCTATCAGCACCAAAGCGAGCATTAATCTTAGTCAAAGTCTTTTCAACCTCAACTTTTAGACGAGCAATAATATCTGCACTTGCTTCGTCAATTCCGTTAATAGTTACGCTGGCATTGTAAACTTCCAGAGGATAACCACCAAACGAATTAATAGGCTTGCACGAGATAATAACCTCAGCATCGAAACCTTGATAACCAATACCACGATTAGCTACAAGATTCGTAAACTTATACGTTTTACCAGCAGGAGCAAGATACTTTTCCTTATGTTGCTTCGACCACTTAGGATTAATCCAAACGCCGCGTTTAACCTTGCCATCACCAAGACCAAGAACAAACTGCAACATCTCATCATCCTTGACATCCGAAGCAGCTGCAACGACTTTACCAGCCGAATTAAGAAGAACAGCTTGTCCGCGAGTCAGCTTGCTAACATCATTATTAGCAAGTGTTGTCAGAAAATCATTTGCGACAATTACACTTTTCATTTTCTATTCTAAATTTGATTGTTGTTTAACAGCACTAAAACTGTCATCTTTAAGAACAAGAAGAATATCGCTAACTACACTATCTATGAAATCAGGTGTAACTTCCATATCTGACATTTGGTTAATATCAATATTAAAAAGACGTGGCTTCTTAATATATGAAATCTTAACCGCATCAACACAAAAATCATCACCGTAATAAACAAACAACCTATCATCAACAAGTTCACTTATTGGATTAAGATGTCTATTTTTATTACCATAGAAGTTATTTAGAGTAGCTCGAATATTTTCGGTAGCAATTAAATCATTTTCAGAAAACTTATTTCCTATATTTACGAACTCGTCATAAGTAGTATTATAAGTAATAACAGGAATGTCTGTATCATTAACTTTCAATGCAATTTCATCTTTTGCATTAGAAGTAATAATAATACAATCTTTATAATAACGACCAATCAGATTCTCCCAATAAACATTATATCCATTAGAAAGAGCTTGACGTAATCTATCACAAGTTAAACCTGCAATTTCATACAAATCAATCTTATTTGAATCACTATCATAAAGAGAAAGAATATCTGAAATATCAATCTCATTCCCATTAACAATAATTTGTCCATTAAATTCATCACCAGTTAAGGTAATTTTAGACAAATCTATTAGATGATAATATAAATTCTTAACTTCATCATCAGGATAAACTTCATGTAAATTCTCAACAAGTCGAGCTTTGCCATAAGTTAATCGAGAAGTAGAAGAAATAAGTTTTAGATAATCACCCGGAAGAATAACGAAAGCTCTATTTGGATAATCCGCATCTTGCTTATCACGTTTAAGTTTAAGCCACGGTGTTTCACGTTTTAATGATTGAATATCATCTACACGTTTTTTACTATCTTCAAGACCTTCGCCTTTATAATTAGTTTTCCTATTTGATTTAGTTTGTATATATTTAACGGCAGCTCGATTCAGCATCATATCAATAAACTGAGGAGCAATACTCCGATGTCTATTAGATGTTATCTGCTGTATTCGTTGCTCTATTTCGATGTGTAACTCTTTTACCGTTTCATACATGACTAACCTTTCAAACTACGATACTTCGCGTTCCACTCGGCAACAATACCTTTGTTGTTATCATTCGAGAAATACGAGATAGCATCATTAATATTATTACCAATAACATTTTCCGGATTAGAAGCATCGACAATGATAGAACTATTCGGAAGCTGTCGAATAATATTCATCCAAAGATAAATAGTAATCTTAGCTTTCATCTCCAGATGTTTATCATCAACAATACTAATAAACTTCTGTGGGTCACTGTCAATAAGTTCAAGAAGAACAGATTGCTTATCATCGGCAGTCATTGCCATAAATTCCGAATAATCACCTACGCTACCTGTCGATACAACAACGTTGTCAATAAGTGCGCTATTCGGATTATTAATAAGTTCTGTATATTTCTTGAGAGCATCAGTGCGAAGTTTCGTCCGAGCAGCTTTGAGTGCTTTACGCTCACTATCCGAAGTAAGATAAAATTGAATATTGACGCTCTTATTAATGTCTTCAACCTTATTAGCAACTTTGCTACTTAAAAGGCAATATCTCCAACTAATATAATCGGGAATATTAACAAAAGTAACATACTTATAAAGTTCCGTTTCATCAAGTTCCTTAATCCGTTTCAGAACAATAGATTCAAGTTCTGAACCAGTTTCATTCTTAATCTTATCAGCTTTTTTAAGTTTACCAATAAGTTCGTCGATATTACTTTTCAGAGCAGGATTACCTAAATCTAAAACGTATGAAGTATCGAACTCTAAGCCATGAACAGGAATCTCAAGAAGAAAATCATTTAAGTATGTAGTGATTCGTTCTTGCCAAGAACTATCAATAGGAGATACACCAACAACAGTAGGAAGAAGAACTCGCATTTCCTCACTACGGCTCAGCAGTTCATTAACAGGACGAATAGCAGAACCAAGACGAAGAAAGTCAGTTTTGAAAGCATCTTTATTCCGAAGTTCAAAAGAAGAAGGATTGTTCCTCCATTCAATACGAACTGAACGATTAACTTTAATCATATTTTTAACATTTTAAGTTATTCAATCTTTTATATGTTAATGAGTAGTAATAACCTTTCGATTATTACTACTCAAATTGGGTGTTTAGTTCAGAGCTAAATCAAGCCAGAACGAAGTAGTAGGATTATCAATATTGATACCCTGCGAACCAAGAACTTCATAAGAAGCAATATCCTTCGTATCCGACAGTTGAGTACCACTCGCAAGTCCCCACGAAGCAGGCAGTTCAGCCATACCTTTATAAACACCTACTTTATACTCACGACCCTCTTCACAAACAAACTTAATATTACGCTCACCATTCGAACCCATAGTATGGTCAAGGAATACAGCACTATAAGAAGTAATAGGCAGACCTTGATACATATTACCGGCTTCACGGTCACGACGAGCACGAATACCGTGGTCAAACATATCAACAATCTTGACAGTAAGAATCTTACCATTAAACATCTTATAACGGTTAAAATACTTACCATAAGACATCATCTCACCATCGCTCTTAATCTCGTTATCACCAAGAGTTACAAAGTAATTCTTCAGACGAGCATCATAGTAGATAGCATCATTGAACATTCGTGCGAAACCTTTACCGCAATAAAGAACCAGTTCCTCAACGGTAGAATCAATACGATTGTCAAAGATACGAGTGATGATACGGTCGAAACGATTAAGTGTCAGAACGGAATACGTTTCATAATTACCAACAGCTTTGAGAATATCAAGAACACCAGCACCACGAGGAATTGCCTCACCAGTCTTTTCATCCTTTAAGTGGATAATACCATTCGAATCGCGGTTGTACTCCGAGAACCACAAGTCCTCTTCGAGCATCTCGCGTCGCATGATTTCCCACATCTTCATTTCGTAAGGCATCCACAGACTACGCTCACCACCGGATGCAGTATCAAACGCAATATTAACAACCTTATTACCCATGTTACCAGCAATCTCTTTCGAGAAACGATAGTAACCATACTGATTGGTTGCCTTGCTGAACGATTGATTGTTCGAGCGGTTTCCGTCAGACTTGCTACCCGGAATAGTCGAAGCACCTAATGCCCAAATAGCACCACTAATGAAGTCTTTTGCAACAGCATCAGCCGAGATAGGAGCACCTGACATATTGGTAAAACGATAAACGTATCCACCAGTCGAAGTAGCAATACCCTCATTCTGAATACGCCATTGCATACCCGAAGGAGCAATAGCCGTGTGCTGATAAATAAACCAATTATCCTCCATTTCAACCTCAACAGTTCCGTAAGGCTGAATAGCACTTTTATCAGATACCAGCTTTTTCAGACGAGAAGTAACACGCTGACGAGGAGCAATTTCCCAAGTATATTGAGTATCACCACCATTCAGCTTAACTTTTGTTGTAACAGCACCCTGACCCTCAGTAAGAGTAAGAAGAGGATACTTGTCACTATCCTTACCCCAAAGATAAGTAAGATTACGATTAAGTTTAACAGGGTCAATCAAATCAAAATTCAGAAGCATATTAGCATCTGTATATTGATTCGAGTCAAATTTTACAGTTCCAATTTCACGCATTGTAAATTAGATTTTTGGTTAAGTTATTATTATAAGGCAAGAACATTTGCTTTATTTAATAGGTAAAACAATTTTATCATCCTTTGCAATCTTATGAACCTTAGGATTACCATTGTTTTTACCAGTCTTACTTGCTAATGAACGAAGACGTTTAACTTCTTTTTTAGCAAGTTCAGCTTTAATCAGTTGGTCAACTCCACCATCAAGATTCATAATGAATCGCATAGCCAATTCAGCAGGATTAGAAAGACGATTAATTTCATCAATCTGTGCTTGACTATAAACCATTCCATTAATCTCTTGAACAGGACGAGAGAAGTAATCAAATAACTCTTGACGAGAAATAAGTTTCTCACCATCAGTTGTCTTAATTCTCAGACCTTCTTTCGGAAGAGCGTATTCTCCAATCTGACCTTTAACAACAATTAAATCATAAAGACTACCCGGTGCATTATGAACTTTGACAGTACCGTCATCTTCATAAGAAACACCAAAGTATTTAATTTCTTTTTCAAGTTCAGCCTGCATTTCTTTGGCCTCACGTTCACGAATTGCTTTAATTTCACTCTCTTGAGTTTTACGCAACCAATTAAGACTTTCAGTTGCATCATCTTTAAGAGTGTTATTTGCTTTTGCAAACTCAACAATTCGTTTGGCACGTTCCGGAGAAGTACCTTTTTGAATTTCAGCTTTATAGATTAAATCAGCAAGTAAGTTATCATCATCTTTGATTTCAACTTTGCTATAATCTACATTTGCCGAATAACCTTCGATTGTACCGAACTTACTCTTATATTCAACCAGAGCTGCAATATCAGGATTGTTAGCTAAAAATTCGTTAAAACCTTTTGCAAAACCCTCTCGTTCACCAAGAGCTTTTACAGCAGCTTCACGTTTAGCAAAACCTTCAATCGTAGGTTCAAACTTAACAGGTTCACCTTTCTCATCTTTAATAACAATGCCACTGGCTTTTGAAATAGCTTCGATGTAATCACCGTCTAATTCATTAGCATTTTCATCAGACATTGCATCAATCTGTTCTTTTGTGAACTTAATTTCACCGTTATCATCTACGGCGTTTCCGTTATCATCAAGCGTGTAAAGAGTACCATCAATTTCTACTTGTTCCGGTTCAGTTTCTTCTTCACCATTACCAATAGAACCACCCTTACCACCTTCTTCTTCAGCTTTCTTACGAGCAGCTTCCTCTTCAGCTTTACGTCGTTCTTCAGCTTCTTGAGCTTCTTTAGCTTCCTTAGCTTTACGTTCTTCTAATTCTTTACGAAGACGTTCTTGTTTTTGCTCCTGAGTTTCATCATCAGGTATAACAACTTTTTCAACAGCCATATTAGTATTTATTTATAGTTGAATATTATTACATGAACAAAGATATACTATATATAATATATTATCAATAATTATAGTAGTATTATCTTGCAGGTTCTCTTGCTCGCCGTCGATAATTCTCGATCATCATTGCTTTAATTCTTTTTGTAACTTTATTCTATTAACATCAGAAGCAGTGTAACCAGATTGAGCAGCCATAGCTTCATCTTTATCTATATTACCATTTCCATTGGTATCAACTTTAAGTCGCATATTCCAAATCTCCTTTTCACCTTCTTGTTTAAGAACTTCAAGATTAATATCATGTTCTCTATCGAGAGCATTTTGTTTAGCTTCAAATTCTTGTTTAGCCGCTTCACGCTGACTAACAATTTGTTCAACTTCTGCTTGAGCTTGTTGTTGAACTTGTTGCATTTGAAGTTCATAATCTCGACGAGCTTGAATAGCTTTCTTAATATTCTTAGCAATAGAAGTAATATTATTGTTTTCAATAGCTTCAATAGCAACTTCCAGTTGGTCATTCTGACCTGCGCTAAAAGCAAGTTCTTTCATCATGTTCAGCTTATTCTGAACATCGGCATTATTACGAATATAAATTCCAATATTACCAGAGAAATCAGAAGAACCATCAATATCAACTACAACAACTTTATTAGTTGTCGGGTCTACATAAGAACCTCGTTTACCATCAATCCAAGCAAACTTACTGTAATCAATATTTGCAACATAATCACGTTCACGGAAGAGATTAAAACATTCAAGACTCCAAACACTTCCGGTCATTGCTTGAGAATAATTCGATTCATTAACAGCCTTACCTGCATAATCTTTAGCATCACCGAAGCGAGCATTATTCATATTAGCTGCTTCCCAAGCTTCTGCTTTCAAACCTTGTTTAAGATTATCAAGCATTTGAATATAATTCGTAATAGCACTCGTAGCTACTTCTCGAATAGATTGTAAAGCATTAGGTTGTGCATCAGAATCATCAAACGGTAAGAAACTATCTTTATTTGCAACAGCAAGACGTTCCTCGGTAGTCATATCGCTACTATCAGCGAGAATACTTTCAGGGAATAATAACCAAGACTTAAACTTAGCTACTGCACGTTCTTGTTGTAAAGTATAAATACGATAAAGAGCAAGATAAGGTAAAACACGGAAAGGAATAGGATTACGAAGATTATCTTTATGTAAACCTACAATACCATTATAAGGTAATTTACAATCACTATAATTGTTAAATCTTTCACGTTGAACTTCGATAGGTCGTGGCTTAATATAAATACCACTATGACAACCACCTATACGCCAACCTTCCCAAACTTGATTTATCCATTCCCATTCAATTTCAATATCACCAGCAGAAGCATCAAATTCGTAATTCTCGTCTACAACACTTTCTACAACATTTCCTAATAAATCTCGATGTTTAAGAATACCTTGTTTAATTTCAGTTTTCCAAACATAATGATAAATATCAATTTCTTTACCATACAATCGAGCTTCACTACGAAGTGCTTCTGCGTTAGTATGTAAGATAGCTTTACGTTCAGCAAAATCTGTTTTATTGAAGATTTGAACTATACCATCAGGAGCATCATATTTAGGAGATACAGTATAAATATCTTTAAGATAATTCATTTCTGCATCTGTAAGCTCATCACGAAATCTATCAATGATTTGAGGAATAGTCATTCGATAAACACGAAGTCCTGCATCATCATCTTCGATATATCGTTGACCACTTTCAATACGATAATATTCGAGAGGAGATATTACTTGAAGATAAACATCACCTTTATAAACTTCTCGATAAGTATAAACCTCTTCACAAGCCCACCAATAGAAATAGCATTGTTGATACTTGTCTTTCGCTTCAACAATAGTATTGATAAGTTCAAGACGTTTTTGAGTTGTAATAGTTACATCATCAATCCAATCGTTAAGAACTTCCTCAATAATATCGTTAAGTTCACCTTGCTTAATTGTCTTTTGACCAGTATTAAATCCTGCTTCATTAAGACGATTAATAATTTCTTGATTACAATAAGCCATTACTTTATCAGCAAGAACTTTATTGCGAGCAAGAGTTACAGAAGGGTCATTATTAAATACTTGATAATTAGAGAACATATTAATAAATTCTCCCATATATCGTTCTTTAATAGGAGTAAGAAAATCTACATCACGTATCTCACCATACATTACAGCTTTCTCACCAACCTTATCAATATAATTCCGAAGAACATATTCATAAGTCTTAGGGTCTACTAAACCATTAGCAGCATCGAGAAATTTCTGTGTAACAGTTTTATCATTCTGACCAATAGCAAGATTAATCCAATAATTACAATTAGGAATGTACCAAGCTTTCGTTTGTTTTGTAGCAGTACTTGCACGCTGGTCAGGCATAACAAGTGGAGTTGCTCTTAAATCACGTTCACTCATTTTAGGAATCTATTAACTTTACGACCAGTGTTATTAGTTTTACTTTTCGAGTTAGCTTCTCGTTCAAGTAAAAGGGAATCTTTACGAAATTCAAACATTGCAACGATAGCCGAACTTAATCGGTCTGCATTACGCCCAAATATAAATCTATCTAACTCTAATAAGAAACTTATATCATAAATTTGATTAAATCTATATATTGGTGTATCGTCGGACGTTTTTCCAACAATTTCGTATAAGAAATCCCGCACCATGCGCATACCCTCTAACTTAATATCGCCATCACCAATTACAATACCATAACCAGTAATACGAGGGCCATCAACACTACGATTAATATAACTACTTGGGTCTTTCAGTAACTTATCTCTATAACCCCATTTCTTGAAATTAGTAACAAGTTCACCAGTACCAGCTTCATAAAGAACTTTACAATTCCAACGTAAACAAGCATAAAGAACAAGTTTATCGACAGCTTCCATAGTATCAAGACGACCACAATAAGAAGCAACAAGTCGTTTACCCATGTAAGGAGTTTTGCTGTTAGTACGCATCCACACTTGAAAACTTGCAAGTGAATTTTTTGTACTAACTTCTTCTTTATTTTTATCTACACGATATGGGTCATAAGAAATAAAATAAAGACTACCATCATTTGGAATAGGAGAATAAAATTCTCTTATACAACCATGAACATCAGTCTTTGAATTATGAGGTACATCAGTTATATACTCATGGAATCTATCGGAACCAAATATAGCTCGTTCAATACATTCCTGTTTAGTAACAAATCTAACACGTCCATCATCAAGTATATACCAACCATCTTCATAAAAATGATTAGACTTATCATATTTAATAGCGTTAATATGATTAGTAAGTTCCGGACTGTGAAAAATGTTCTCTTGTGTGTTCGTAAATGCCTCATTAGGACTGTTAGCACGTTGACCTACATAAATATTATATTCACCAGCATCTTTCTCTTTTTCTGCACCACGTTTCTTATCATAATCATCCTTCCAAGAAGCAAACAGTAAAGAATTACCATCTTCTATAAAAGGTTCATAATCCCATATCTGCGGAAAAAAGAAACCACAAACAGCATGTCTACTATTAGCATCCCAGATATTTTCCATAGGAAGCATATCATTCTTTCCGGGATTATAAAAACAATTACTGAAAGCTTCCCAGTTAGCACCTTTTGTACCACCCGTACCATATACACGAATAGTACCAATTCGCATTGCACCTGATTCACTATTAGACATCATAACATCTAATGCCTTTTGAAGATTAGGACATTTACCTGCTTCCTCAAAATCAGTTTCAATAGCTTTCTTACCTACTGCGGCACTTTCATTTTTACCAATAGCAACACTTAAAAGTTTACTACGAAATCCGAAAGCCTTTTGACCTTCTTTTGATTTCTTATATCCAAGTTCAATACCTTTATCAAAGTTCTCACTTAGATAACCTCTTCGCCAATAAGTTTTATCTTCATACCAATCAAGATTAACTTTAACCATATAAGATGTAGCACCTTTCTCAGTTAAATAATCCATTTGGTCGGCAGCAAGTGTAACAGTTACATTCTTATTTGCGTTGATAGTATTAGCTGCTTGGCTACCACGTTTATATGAAAAACCTTTACGACGAGCTTTTGCTTTACATAAGTTACAACTATTATTAGCAATCAGCTCATCAATCTTAAAGTTCCAATAATCTCCATCCCAAAATCGAGGAAAGCCTTCAACAGTATTAACCTTAAATCTTCCCTCTTTATCTAACTGTTTACGTTCCTTTTCATTAGGAGCACGTTCGATACGACCATAATTAAGATAATTATAATGGTCGCCAGTTATACGAACTTTATGAAGTAAAGCTTTACGTTCAGCATCAGATTTAGCTGCTAAATAAGCAGGAATATCTTTAATGTATAATTTACAATATGCTTGAACACCTTTAACTCGTCTATCCATTTCACGTTGCCAAAACTTTATGGCATTAGGACTATCATCAGGTTCAAGACAATAACATCCATGTTTTTCATAAAAGTCTGCAACACGACTAAATATTTCAGTACCTACGAAAACAAAGTCTATTTTCATAAGTACACCACCACTTTCACCTATAAGAAAATCGTTATCTCTGTCAATCCAAGGTTTACCAGTAAAACGACAAATACTTGAAGATAAAGGTTTGTAACTTTCTTTATCTTCAAGTATGTAATCTATAAACGGACTTCGACCAGTTTCATAACCATAACGATTGTCTTTACGATAATGTTTCTGTTTCGTTAGGAGCATTAGATGCTCTATCATTTGTTCCGTCATAGCTATCTCTATATTCAGCTCCACCACGAATTGATGTTACACCTTTTTCAATCTTATCCCACTTATCATTAAGCTCAGTAAGACTTTCAACTCGTGCAGGAATTTCATTAGCAATTTTAATAATCTGTTTAAGAGTATCTTCACAAAGAGCTAAATCTTTCATTTCAAGTTCTTTCGACATTAAATCTTCTATACCATCAGTTAATGTACGAACTAACTTACTTGAAAGATTCAAAGATTTAATAGTAGAATTAATTAAATCTTCAACAGCTGTAATATTAAGATTTGATTTTACAAATTCAATAGCAGATAAAACAACTTTATCCGGTAGATAAGATTCATCTAAACCAGCATTAGACTTAGCATAAGCATAAGCTTCTTTTTTAGTAAGTCCTGCTTTCGTTACATAACCTTTTCTATCGGATAAATATAATATAAATCTAAATTCTTTTTCTGCAAAAGATTTATCTTTACTATCATCACGAGCATATATCTGTTGAAGTAAAGGATATTGAAGTATCTCTTCTACATCAAGAATTAGTTTATCATTTTCTATCTTAAATCCATGTACCATACATTATCTTATTTCAGCAATACCTTCTTTAATAAAAGGTGCATTACTATCTACATCAGAAAACTTATTATGTTTGAACTCTTCTAATCTAATCCAATCAGCAGTACGAAGAAATTCAAATATCATATTTCCCATATTCTGAACAAACTTTTCATTTTCACTTAATTCTAATTCACCAATACTACTAAGCATTTGATGAACAAGTTCATGAAAATATGTATTCTGCATTTGTGTATTAGAAATCTCAATTCCATAATCTAATGATTGTAATTGAATTACACCATTAGCAATAGAAGATTTACCGAGATTTCCAGCGTTTTGTTTATTTTCTGTAATAACAGTTATAATATCAACACCAGCTAATACACAATTTTTAGGAATATAATTTTTAATTTTACTCATCGACTTGACACAAATATTAATACAGCGTTCAAAGCAATAGAACCAGCTGCAATCCAACCATTCCTACGTTTCTTTTTTCGTTCAGCTAAATATCTTTCTTGATAATCAATTAACTTACTATTGAGTGAATCAAGACCACCAAAAGAAACAACCAAAAGACTATCACGAATAGCAATATGATAAGACTGGAAGGATATAACGCTATCTTGTACCCTTTGAATTTCACTGGCAGTAAGATAAAGTTTTTCATACTTTTCACCTTCAAGAAGTTTTATAGCTAACTTACGAGTTTCTTTCGGAGTAAAAACAATAACTGTATCGCCATCAATCTTGTATCTTTTTTGCGATATAGCGGAGAACGGAATCATCACTAATGATATTACTATCATTAAAATCACTTTCAGCTTTCTCATAAATAGTAATAGTTTTTTGTTCAATTCCTCTAAGACTATCAATAACAAATTGTTGTTCATTAATAATCTTATCATATTTCTCAATGAAACTATTAAGACTATCCCTTAAAGATTTAATAGTTTCATCATGCCTTTCAATACCTAAAAACTTACGATTAATATGCCTGCCTAAATAAGTAGCTCCAACACCAATCGCAAGAATCAAAACAATATAAAATATATATTGAGCAGTATTTTTCATAACTTATAAATCTAAATCCATTTCATTAATAAGAACATAAGATTGAGTTCCTTTACCAATCGCCTTATCAAACAAAGGAATAATAATATCATTCCATTGATTCACATCTTTGATAACTTGACAACCAGCAGAATAAAGACCAATCTCGTCACTTACTTTCCAGCTTGACGCCCTATGTAAATTAATACCAAACATACCAAAGTCAGTATTATCGGTAATATCAATTTTGTCATCTCGATTATTGTCACGAATTACTTGACAAGGATTAGCTTGAACAAGTGCTTTATATTGTCCTTTATGTTTACCTATTTTCCAAAGAGCTTTATGTACACCTTCTCGAAGAACTGCACAACCTTTATCATTAACAGGAGTTTCAAGATTTAGATTACTTGGGTCAGTAGTAGCTTCAAAAACCATACATTCCCATATATTAAAATCTCGTTCATAAAACATTACAATAACATCATTATAATGTTTAGTACAACTACTTTTAGAACGAATACCCCAAATATTAAGATTAATAGGATAACTATCATTTTTCCTAAATATAGGATATTCTAAATCTTTCGCAATTTCAATAAGTCTATTTGGTAAATCATTTATACCAATAAGTTTATTAAATAATGCGTTATATTTTGATTCCTTAGTTGCTTTCATATTTGTAATACTTTTTGTAACTTGTGTGGGCCTCGCTCCGCTCGGCCTTTCGGGTGCTCCGCACCCTCACCCGGTGGGGGAGTGGGTTGGACGCCCACTGGCGACACCATTTGCATCATCACTTATAACACTTCTATCGTCCAAACTAAATTTTATAGTTGCCCACGATAATTACTATTAAAAATCCTAATAAGATTTACTGCAAGTTTACCACGAGTATCTATATAATAAATCTTAATAGTTTTCATAGTTTAAAAAAGTGTTTTAGCAGTTTTATAAATATGTTTACTTGAATAATCAGCAATCATCATTCCGACTTCATTTTTAAGATAAGGAATATCATACATTTCTACGACTTCCTCATCTTCTTCATTTTCGTCTTGAAATTGATTCTGAATAGTTCTAATATGACAGAGAATAATTCCTACATTTTTATAACCCCAGCTCTCAACAAGATTAGCATAAGTAGAAAGTTGCATTGCATAATGATTACCTATACTATCAGCGAGATGGTCAAGCGGTGCACCGAAATATTCTTCTTTATAAATAAAATTATTGAGGTCAAGTGTACCATCAAGTTTCTTATCATAATAACCACTTTCAAATCTAATTGGAGCTTTATTAGTTTTCCAGTCTAAAATAATAAATTCCTTATCACGAATTAAGAGAATATCAATAAGACCGGAAACAAGGTTTTGACTATCATAAACACCAATCTCAGCGTAAATATGATAACCTTTCGTAACAAGAGCAGCAATCAGACTAAATATATCAGGATACTTTTCTCGAATACCAGTCTTAACAAAATATTCAAGATTTAGCTTACCGTATTTATGACTACCAACAATATCATCTATCGTATAGATTCTATCATTGATAAAACCATTAGCGTTCAGCTTATATCCATTACAAGTCTTAATAGCAGTTTCAAGGTAATTATGTTTCTTTGTTCCTTTATCACAAGCCTTAATAGTTTCTTGTTCCCATTCCCAAAGAATTTGTTTCTTAGTTTTACCTTTATATTTTTGATATTTTGGATGTCGAGGATTCTTACCTATACGTTCACACGCGGCGGCAATTTCTTCTTTCTTAAATTCTTGCGTATATTTACCAATAAGAGTAGTAACAGATATGTAACCATTACCTAAATCATCTGTGTACTTATGTTCCTCTTCATTAAAGTACAGTATTCTACCCTTTGGCAAAATCTTTTCTGAAACGCATTTTCTTCCCATCTTCTTCGGCAGTTCTACGTCTACGACGATTAGCAATATGATAAGCAATAATCTTTGCTTTACGTTCCTCTCGACTTAAACCTTCAAGTTCCTCAGCATGAGTTTTCTTAAAGAACTTAGCTGGACTATATTCAAATCTACCAACACGAGGAACACTAACAACTTCATCTCCTCGCATCATAGCTTTGGCAACACTATCCTTTTGTGTTCTTTCTAATAACTCTAATACTTTCGCCTTTTGGTCAGGTTTTAACTTTTCCCAAGCCGCAACACTTCGTTTATAAGAAGCAGGTCGTCGAAGAACATAAGGTTTAAGATGTTTTTCAATACGTTCATCTACGAAAGGAACTAACTTATCATAAACAAAAGGATTAAGCATAATTTAATTATTAACGGCAGGAGATTCAATCCAAACACCTACGATAGAATATTCATCTACAAGAACAAACTCACTAAACTTAACAGTTCCAACACCAATAATAGATTTACCTTCACGATGAACTTTCTGTTTAGCTGCAAGCGTTTGAGTATCGCCCGGCATTTGAATAAGAGTAGGAATACAACCGTTTTCCAGTTTTACTTTATCTCCAACGTTAAGACCTTTGACATTTTCGGCAACAGCCATAACCGTATAAGCCTTAGCTGGAATCTTATTAATCTCCTCGTTATTAAGAATGTTAAGAGTAGATACTTCAAAATCTGCACGAAGAAGAACTTTGTTACCACGAGGACTAAATGCAATTTTTGTTTCCATAGTTTTACTTTGTTTAGGATTTACATTATTATAACTACGAGTACAAATATATAATATAATCTTATCCTATGCAAGCAAATCTAAATAAATTTCAAACTGAATTAATAAAATTATCACTATCAGAAGCAGAATTATCAATAAGTCTAATAGTAATTACAGTATTAGCGATTGCAAGACCTCACGAGTGGGCGTCCAACCTGCTCTCCCACCGGGAGTACACAAGTTAAAACTAATAAAATCCCTATTAAAAGCTCTTCAAAGTTTACCACTTTTTGCATTACCAGTTTTCCCACCAAAAGAATCAATTTTGGCGACATTAGTATCTCGACCAGTTGCACTACTAAAATCACTAATTTTTGAACTAATTTTTTCGTTATTAAATTCGTTATTAAATTCGTTATTAAATTCGTTATTAATTACGTGATTATTTGATATAGTTTCTGAATTACGAGTTGGAATTTGTATATATATTATATATTCATTATTTGTAATAATATTACTTGTAATATTATTACTATATATAGGTATATGATCAATTAATTCAAAAATTCATTCAAAAATTACGGAAAATAATGATGCAAAAATTGTAGATTTTAGTGAAGATAGAGGTCATTTTACAGGTAATTTTACAGGTCAAATTACAAGTAATATTGAAATTATATTAAAAATTAATTCAAAAATTAAGGAAAATGGTAATGAAAATAATAGAGATTTTAATAATTTTACAAATAGAAATTCTGGTAATTTTAATGATGATATAAAAATTAAGAGAAATAATAATGAAAATTTTAATAAAAATAATAATAAAAATAAAGATATTAGTAATATAAATTCTTATAATTGTAAAGGTATTTTTATAAGTTTTAATTATGATAATTATTTTTGTAAAGATTTTTAAGACTTTTTTAATGATAAATGTGATAATAATCATGGAGATAATCGTAATAATAATGTAAGTGTTTTTATAGGTATTGGAAATAATATAAGTATTTATATCGTGGAAGTACCTAATGAAACTGCCCCGTCCATTCAAGGGTTTGCGAAGCCCCCCGCTTGAGATTGCAGGAAAGAAAAAAATAAATGTTTCCTGAATAGTCTAACTAAACATTATTCAACTATGACAAAGCAAATCAAAGAAGCAACCGAAACTATCGTTAAAGTTGTACGCATTAGTGGTAAAACTAAACCGCTGGCAATTAATGGTAAAGAGAATACCGATAACGTCGTATTCTTGCGTGCATTTGATGCCGAAAGCGGTGCGAAACTCGACACACCGTTAAGTATTACCGAAAGTAGGGCAAAAATGTTCGGTTTCTCGTGCCTTTGTATTAGTGAGGAAACAGCCGAACGCGATAACGCCGGAAATATGGTTGAAGAACTCAATACGCTAACGAATCCGCCCAAGTATTACGAAATGACATTGCGAGTAATACCGAAAGGCGAGCCGGGCGAATGGGGCTATAAGACCAAAAAAGCCGTAACGGTGGACGGTAAAGAGTACAAAGCGGGCGAACTCGTTCCCTATCGTACTACTGACACAATGATAGTTGAGGCTATCGGCAAGGAATACAAAGATACGGATTTCAAGAGTGCCGCGATTAATCGTATCAACGGAGCCGCAAACGCTGCCGGTGATATGGCATATCGCGTTGAAACTTTCCGTTTGATGTTCGGACGTGTTCCGAATATGGCTAACGAAGAAGACCGAAATACGTTGCTTTCTCTTCCGGTAACACACTAAATAACTAACATTAAGGATGGCGAACGTCGTAATGATGTTCGTCATTCTTTTCGTAAATTACAAGTTTCATTACGACCAACACTTTAAGTTTCATTACGACCAACACTATTAAAACTATGAAATGGTTAGGATTTATAGCATTAATTCTAATTGAATCATTAGCTATATTCGGATTATCATTAGAAAAAATAGGATTTACTGTTCCACAAGCGATATTAATTTCGTGTTATGTTGTGCTATTAATTATCACAATTACGGGATTTATTATTGCGCATTTTGTAAATCTACAAAAAGAAAGAGAAAATGAATTTCGAATTTTAATACGAGAATTAAGAGAAATTAAAGAAGTAGTAGGAACATCTGAAAAACAATTGGTTAAATTAGAAAGTTTGATAGAAAATGATATAAGAAATGATATAGAAGGAGTAAATGAAATTGTAAGACAAAATTTGATAAGAAAAGCGTAATTAGTTGCGGAGGTATTATCTCCACTTTTATCTTTATTATTCTCACTATCAGAATCTCTAATTTTAGGCAAATAATCTCTTTATAATTGTTCTTAACAATCTTATAATATTTTTTATATTAATATTTTCATTTTTATTTTTAATATCATTCTTTTTATTATTTCATATTCTTTTTATTATTTCATATTCTTTTTATTATTAATTTTTTATCATTAATTTCTTTAATATTTTTATCATTTTTCATATCTTTATTTTCATTAACAATCTCAATTTGATTTCCTATAATTGTTCTTAATGATTTTATATCATTTTTAATAGTAATATCTCTTTTATTATTTTCAATAAAAACTGTAATAACATTTTCTTTATTTTTATCTTTAATATTTTCATTATCTTTTCGATTAAAAACATCTGTAATATTTGTTATTGAAATTACTATAATTATTGTAATAGAATTTGTAATAATTTTTATTCTTTTTCAATCTTTATTATTTACATCAATTACAAATTCTTATTTATACAATTAATTATAGTAATATTATCTTTATCTTTTTCATTCATTTTATCATCTTAATTTTCATTATTAATTAACATTGTAATTATAATAGAATTTGTAATATTAATTGTAATTGTTTATTCTTTACTTTTATATTACTTATTTTTATTATCAATTATATTAATTTTTAACATCATTATTATCATGACTTGTGCTATCATTGGATTTATTATTTCCTATTTATTTGTTAAATTAACAGTAGGAAATTCAGTAGACATAACTGGTGAACCAGAGTTTACATTAACAGAAAAACTACAAGCATCATTTCTAATATTCTTATTCGCAGGATATTGGATTGTATTACTTGCAAAATATCTCATTTCATTAATTTAATCAACTATGAACACAACAGAATCTCCTAAACGAAAAATATCTGCATTAGAACGTACAATCGTTGCAGGTATGGGTAGTATTACAATGCCTGATATGATGGCATTACATAAGAAATTTCCTACATTAGCTATCGAAGATATTTATGATATACTTAGCTCGATAGAAACATCTGCATTAGGTACAACATCACGAGAATTTATTCTTCAATATGCAGAAGTAAGACTTCTTAGTTTACGAAAATCTAAAACTATTGAAGAAGCAACAGAACAAACTCGTGAAATATCAGAAAAAGTACAAGCTCTTATATCTCGTAATGAAGAATTAAATAATCGACTTGAAAGACAATCATCTTATATTGGTACACTTCAACGAGAAATATCAACATTCAAATCAGTAAATAAAAATATTAAAATAGTATCTCTCATACTATTATTTTTACTGATTGGTCAAGTTATAGCACATTTTACACTGTAAATTATGATAAAATCAGTAACAATAGATTTTCGTATAGAAAAATCTATAACAATAGTATCTGGTGAAGATTTCAAAATTAAACGTGTAGCAACATTTGATAATTCAACAGATATTATTATATCAAATATATCAAAAGATAAAGTACAACAATTAAGAGAATTATATAAATCTAATAAAGAAATAAAAATAGCAAATTTACCTGTTGGAGATATAGTAATTGTTGTAGATAATAAACAATTATTTCAAACTATAATTAAACATACTTTGTAATGATACCACCAATAGAATCAGCTATATTAGAACTCAAATCAGGACTTAAATTAGAATTTAAAAACAATGAAATTGTAAAATTAACACAATTAACTTTCACACAATCAAAAGTACAATTTGAAACTCAATATGATTCATTAGATGAATTATTGAGTGCAAGAGATAAATTCTACGAATTAACTAATGAAGTTATTGTATTAGTTTTACCATTTAACAAGTTACACATTTCATACAGAGTAGAATCAATAAAATCATTAATCCTTAATTATAAATAATCATGTCGAACAGTATGTTTTTTCTTCCTTGCATTTGTATCATCATTTGCTTTATTATTTCCGCTATTACTTATACCTATAATAAGGCCAAAGATAGAGCAGTTGATAAAGCTATTAATGATGATATTCAAGATGGTTTTGTATGTTTGGGGGATGTTTATATTAATAAGTATTCTATTGAGTCTATTTATTTAGATGATAATGGACATCTTGTTGATATTAAAACAGACCATAATCAGTATTCATATCGTTTTACAAGTGAAAGTTCATATCATAAATATCTTGATTATCTTGAAGATACTTGTAAAATTGATACAATGATTCATAATCAGTATTAAGCAAATATGAGTAATCTTAAAGAAGCTCTCGCACAGGATTTTATCTTCTTACATGGAGATAAAAAATATAGTAAAGAACATCAGTTTATAGCTTGCGAACATTCTCGTAACGAAACTCATGTAATTGTTGGTTACGCGTATCGCTGGTTTAGTGATGCTAAAACTACTATTTCTCAATATGCTATTCCTATTTCTGATTGGGAAGATACAGAGAAATTTATTACTTTCAATGATTATGTAAAAGAAAATCTCACAACAGGTGAAAAATATAATTTACATAATATTAATTATTGTCTTAGTATTAATGCTTTCTTTATTGAACATTTAGAAGATAGCATGAGTACTATTAATGAACGTAATCATCGTAAAAATCCACCGTATAAATGTTGTGATAAAGAAGTCGATTATTCAGATGATGATTTCATGGAAATATATGATTAACATAAAATAACTAATGTTATGACTGCTAAACTAATTGTATCTGTTAAAGAAGTAAACGGTATCGCACAAATCGTTTACTATTGTAAAGAACGTCGGCGTATTTATAATAAATCGTTCGCTGATACTGTTCGAGAATTTCGTGATGCTTACAGAAAAGCTAATAAAAAATAAGTTGCAACTGGAGAGGGCTACGCAGCTGGGCTACGCCCAGCCGCTCCGCTCCCCGGTGGGAAAGGAGGTTGCACGCCCACTTGTCGCACTAATACTATTGTTAATATGAAAGCTATCTTTGTTCGTGTAGATAATAATGCTACAACTGAAGAATTTGACATTGATTCTAATCCTTATCATGAAAATGATATTGTAGACCTTGAAACTACTTATATAAAGAAAGAACTTGACCAGTATAGTAGAGATATTATAAATAATATAGAACATGATATTTCATTAACTGGCTTATTTCAAATCGTTGCTATTCGTCATGAAACTATTGTAGAAACTGTTATTTCTACATATCATCATCATAGCAGAATAGCAATTATGATTAAACCTTACAATCCTAATTCAAAATAAGATTAAATTATGTTATGTGAAATTATATCTGAAACAAAAGGTACTATTATTAATTTACCTATACAAGGTGATATTAATGTTAGTCGTGACGATTATATCGAAATCAATAATGTTCGATATGTAGTTCGTCGAAAAGAATATATTCTTAAAACTGAAAATGACCCTACACAAAGACAAATTCATATTACTCGAATTGTTATTTATGTCATGTAAAATATGACTGCTGAACAAGAAAAAGATTTTAAAAAAAGAGGCATATATAATGATATTATTCTGATGACAAATCTGACGATGATATATTGTTATATTATGTTCTTTGCTCTTGAAGAAGTTGTTAATATCTTTGGTAAACGTTATCGACATTCAACCAAGTATTATTATAATATCGTTCGAGAAGTTCTCGATAGAATTAATTGTGATAATATTAATTGTTTCAAAACAAGTCAGCAAGATGCTGGTCAAATGGTTTTGGATGTTGTTAAAGAAATCGAAGATAGACTTGCTTTTGATGATAAACAGTTGTATATTCTATTTGTTATTAATCAAAAGGCTTACGATAATGTTCATAGGTTTGAACCTGAAGTTACAAGTATATTTAAGAAACAAATTGAATATATTTATCGTAAACTAATTGATTATTGTCCTGTAATATTGGAAAAAGACAAAATGGCTATTGCAACTATTGTCATTAATCAAGTTATTAATAAAGTTAAAGCTCGTGAGGAATCTGATGGTTCACTCACTATTATATATGATGATGCAAAATAAATTTTAAGATTTGTTTGGTCATACCATATATAATTATTATATTTGAATCATAAATAATAAACAAACAAACACAAGAACTATGCCTTACATTATCACTCGTGCTAACAAAAATAATAAAGTTGGTAAAATGGGAAAAGGTAGTAAAATCAGTCATGTTCAAACTATTGTAGTCGGTGGTGATGAACGTAATAAATGTCGGCCGGTATATCGTGTAACGCTTATTCACAAAAATAATAAGTAACAAATTAATACAACAAGTTGTAAATACATTATCATAATAAAATATGTAATGAGTAGAAATCCTCGATAGGCAATCCAGTATTAAACTACTATTTTTACAACTTGTTTTCTTGAACTATGGTGTAATGGTAACACATGAGATTTTGGTTCTCAGATTTCAGGTTCGAATCCTGATAGTTCAACTATTATAGATAATCATGGCAGAGATATAAATGCAACTAACCGTGTGCTTGGTGATACATAAGTTGAGGCTTAACTGTATTTTAGGCTGGTGCAAGTCCAGCTGGTTATCTATAATTACGCCGTGTTAGCTTTAATGGTAGAGCAGCTGACTTGTAATCAGCAGGTTGTAGGTTCGAATCCTACACACGGCTCACATTGGGATTGTTGTGTTCCAAATGTTGATGTTTTGAAATGGACATCTCGGAGTACTTCTGTTGTGATAATAGTGGTACTCTTTTTCATGTAAATTCTAATCTAATATATAATATTATGACTTTAATCACTCTACCTTCCGGAACTGTTTTAGCTAATGATTTTGCTCTTCCGATTATTGTTGTTAGTAAAGTTATTATGGCTAATGACACTAATCCTCATGCTAAATTGTATCCATATTATTTTACAATTATGTATGCTAATGGAGTTTCAATTCCTATCATAGCTAAAACATTAGCAGATGCTGAGCTTGATAGACAAATAGTTGTTAAAGCTATTACTCCTACAAAAGATTCAAATATAAATTAACTATCTGTTGAGATTAAAAGCTAAACTAAAATTCATCGAAAGACTAAAAACAATAATCAAACAAAAAGTAAAACTATGGAACAGACACAAAACACTTGCAAAGTAGCAATTAAGTTTAGATTTACAGTTAGTTCTTGTGCTGGAAATAATTATTCCAGTTGGGGCACACTTAAAATCGTAACTGAAATTAAACCTACTATTTTGTTTCATAGGTCAGAGAATGGTGAAAAACATAATCTGATTGAACAAATAGCTACGGATAAAGTTAAAGAACTTATCAAAACATCTGGCAGTAATACTGTTGATGTTGAGATTCATTCTGTAACTATTCTCTAATATAGTTGACCACGAACTATTAATCGTGGTGGTTTAAGGCGAGATGGTGAAATAGGTAAACACGAAGGACTTAAAATCCTTTGGTCAGTAATGACCTTGCGGGTTCGATTCCCGCTCTCGCTACAAGTGTCCAAATAATGGACGCGAGTGTACCAAAATGAGTACACAGCCTTACAGACAAAGCTGTCAAAAATCTGTAAGTTGAAAATGTGACAGTACTTATGGATACTCATAAGGCTAACGCTGGCGCCAAGCGGAATATATTATGTAAGTTTCAACACGTTCATTTAGTAATGATGTTGTTAATGCTGACGAGCAACGAACAAGAAACGAGAGTACTCCTCGTTCTTGTATTTTTAATGATGACGAAACACGCGCGACAAGTGGGCGTCCAACCCACTCTCCCACCGGGTAGCGGAGCGCTGGGCGAAGCCCAGCAGCGAAGCCGACTTAAATTGCTACTAAATTAACTCTTAATTAAATACAAATTAAAACTATCTAACATTATGGTATGAGTAAGCAACCTATTATACAAGTTCATAGTTGTAGAGCTTGTAAGTATTGTAAAAGTAAAACTTCGTATAAGTCACGAACTGAACGAAAGACTTATTATGAATGTGATAAGACTAAAACTATGATTACAGAAAGTGTATATCAAACAAATGATTGTTTAACTTTTATTAGTCGTAAATAGTTTATGCCTAAACTCAATGCTAATCAGATAGACAAATATCTTAATCCGAAAGATAACGGAGATAAGAGAAGGTCTAAACCTAATAGAAATCTTCGAGAAGATAACAATCAAAATTATAATAAGAAGAATGATAAACGTAGGCCAACAAGTCGTAACCAGTAAAGGTAGATATGGTCGTGTTATTGATGTTGATAATTCATCCAATGAACTTAAAGTATTAGTTAAGATTGGTACTAAGAATTATTGGATATTAGAAAGTCAATTAACTCCTGCTACGCATATAGTTAGGGTTAAAGTTGAATACGAAATAGATTATTGTGGTAAATCTATTACCGATAGTCTTGAAGTAGCCCTAAAACGTGATACTGTTCTTTACAATGATAATGTTAATTATTTAGCTCAACTTTGTAAAGATAAAGTAGAAAGACAATTAGAAATGGAAGTAAAAGTTAAACAAATTAAAATTTCATAAGTGCTATGACATTTGACTTAAAAGTTATTACTATTGAAACTAAACCTCGTGCTGGATACTTTATTCTTGACGAAGGTGAATTTTCTACTGTTAAAAAGGTTGTACCTCAACGTAGCGAAGTCTATCTTGATAATGGTAAAATATTATCTATTGCTGATGCTTCTAAGAAAGTTGCAAAACTTATCGGTGAAGTTACTACTGAACAAGAGGATAAAGTTATTACAAAAACTTATTCGATTATTCATAGTGATTTCAGTGGAATCATTCGCGGTTTGTATGATACGATTCCTTATGGAGATGATGTTCCCGAAGAGGATAGAAAATATAAAACGCTTCGTGATGCACTGTTCGCTGGTGTAAAAGTCAGATATGAAGGTGCATTTGAAACTATTCTTACTCGTACTGTTGTCGATGAAGTTGTTGAGATTTCAAGTCTTTCTGTTGTAGATAGATATCAACTTTATTCTCGTGATGATAGGGTTGGTGTTGTTACGAAGTTTGACAAAGATTCTCATTGGTTCCAAATTAAGCTTAATACCAGTGGTACTGTTGTTAAGTGTAAACGTGAAGATTTTACAAAACTTCATAATGACAATACTATACAGATGCTTCATACTTTATGTTCTCGTTGTGGTCGATAAATGGATTTTAGTAAACTTAAAGGACTTGTTCCTGTAAAGAAAGCTAATATCAATAGAGATTCAACTAATCGAACAAGAAGTAAAACTTCAAATATGACACCTCATGCTATAAAGTGTGAGGTGTTTTTTTATGATAATAAGTTTTATGGAATTGTCGATAATGAACGTTATCCTATTGATATAACAGATGAGGATTATCAGAAAGCTACATTTGCATTTAGTACACCTGATAATGAACATTGGGATTGGTTTACGATTCGTCCTTTTAGTGCTGCTGAAGCTAATATTGAAAACTTGAAAAAATATTGGCAACTTATTGTTCCTAAAATGAAGATTTGGATTACTCTTGAAAATGGAGTAGGAAAACTTGATATGGAACGTATTAATAATCGAAACGAAAAAGTTTTCAAAAGATTAAGTCCAAAATATTATGCTTCTCGACGCAATTAAAGAGTATTCGGTGGTCATGCCGGAATTACTTCAATATTTGAAGAAACGAGGATATGACCCCGGATACTTTTTTACAAAGTTAGACCTATCGCTACAATTCATAATAATATTTGAGTTTTTATTACAGAATTACGATATTGTTATGATTACAACTCCTAATGTTATGGGTGTTAGAGCTTATGTTAATCGAACTACTGACAAACAAGATGTAATATTTGTTTGTCCTACTCCTGAAACTTATAAAATAAGTAATAATCATTATGAAACCCTTATTAGTAAGGCATTTGAGTATATCCAAAACACTGCATTTTAGCCGATATGGACGCAGATAAATTGAAAGACCTTACAAGTGTTAAGGCAAACAAAAATAAGCCGTCAGCGAGGCCAAAACAGGCCGCCACGGGCGATTATTCGCAACTGTATCCGGGGCAACAGCAGGCTATCGACAAGTTGTCTGATTGGTATTTTAGTAATGAACTTGAATGTACACTTGAAGGTTATGCTGGTACTGGTAAAACTTATATATTGAGATATTTTCTCGATAATATTGTTAATAAGTCTTATACTGTTACAGCTCCTACACATAAAGCTCTTCGAGTTCTTGAATCTCAAGTAGGTAGAAAAGGTATGACTTTGCATAGTTTGCATGGTCTTAAACCTAATATTGATTTACAGAATTTTGATATTGAGAATCCTCAATTTGACCCTCTTAATCCAAGCAAGATACAAAATTATAATCTTGTTGTGATTGATGAATGTTCTATGATTAATAAGGATTTATTCCAACTTAATCGAAATCGTGCTACTACTTATAATGTTAAGATTCTTTATGTTGGTGATTCTCTTCAGCTACCACCTGTAAATGAAGAAATATCTTTAACATTTGCTACTGTTAAGAATAAAGTTGTTCTTACTGATATTGTACGACAAGAAGAAGGTAATCCTCTTCTTGAACTATTTAGTCTTTTAAGAGATGATATTAAAAATCAAACAAATACTTTTCTGAATTATATAGTTCGAAATAGGTCTAATATACAAGATGGAATTGGTTATGAAATTATTCCACGAGCCATGTTTAATCAAAGACTTATTAATGAATTTAATTCAGATACATTTCATAAGAATATAGACCATTTTAGAATTACTGCTTATACGAATAAAGCTGTTTCTGATTGGAATAGTATTGTTCGTAATAGTATAGTTGGTAAAGATGCTGATATAATTCATATTAACGATTTGGTGTTATCTTATAATACTATTGTTGATGAATTTAAGGAACCAATTATTCTAAATAGTGAAGACTATATTCTTGAAGATATTAGACCTTATATTAGTGATGAAGGTATTAAAACATTTGCTGTTAATCTTAAATCTATGTATGATGGTCATATAACTCAACCGTTTCTTATCGTAGATACAAAAGATGCTTCATTTCTTAAATATAAGGAAATTCTAACACATCTTTATAATAGAGCTGCTAATCGTGTTCAACATGGTTGGTATGTTTATTATAAATTCAAGAATCGTTTTTTAACAAATCTTAAATTCAGTATTGAAACTATTCAAGGAACCAAGTGGATTAATAAAGACATAGATTATGGTTATTCTATGACTGTTCATAAAACACAAGGTTCTACTTTCGATAATGTAGCAATAGATTTGACAGATATTGTTTTCCAAAATACGAGATTTGGTCGTAGAGAAAATGATATTGATATTCGTAATAAACTTATGTATGTAGCTCTATCTCGTGCTCGCAAAAGTGTTATTATGAAGTATTAAACATAATCTTATTAATCAGACTGTTTCATCTGATATTTTTAATAGTATTAATATTATGTGTAATGCTTGTGAAAGATGTTATTTATCTATTGCTAATCGACGGATACCCGGTGGGGAAAGAGGTTGCACGCCCACTTTGAGGCGTACTATTATGTTTGTTGGTGATACACCAACTATTACAGATTATAAAACTCAAACTATATTTAATGGTCGTTCAACTAAAATAGTTAGTCAATTCATTAATGATTATAAACTAACGGCTTGGACTATTAAATCAACTCTTATTCAGTGCGTTTGTGCTGAACCAACTGAACATTATGCTGAAACTTGTTATCCAAACTTTATAGCAACTATTAGGAAATATAAACCTACTATTATTGTTGCTGTTGGACAATTTGTTTATCAGTTTCTTAAAGAAGAAAAATATAAAAGTATGGCATCTGTTGTTAATAAACCAGTTAGGTTTAATGATGCTATACTAATTCCTATATATTCACCAGCCTATATTATGCGTAACAAATGTTATTCAGAATATGTTAAATCTTTTAATTTAATTAGTGACATATTTGCTGAATTATGTAAAGAATATCGTTATTACAGATAAAGTAGTATTATTATGAATAATGCTTATATATATGATGTAGAGATATATCCTAATCTATTTGAAGTTACTTTTATACCTAAAATAGCAGACCAAAAACTTATTGATGTTTATAAAGCTGTCGATATAAGATGTCTTGCTATTAAAAATGGTAAAGAAGGTAATCTCGAAGAATTAAAAGAAGCAAAGGCAAAATTGTTGTTAGCAATGGGTGCTAAACAATTTGTTATTTGGATTGATTATACTACTGGTAAGTGGAGAAATGATGGGCCACTTATTATGGATTTTTTTATTCAACATAAGATTCTTACTGGTTATAACAGTAATAATTATGATAAAATTATGTTGGATATTTTTATTAATAATTATAAATATCTTGATGTAAAAGGTTTTAATAAGAAAGAAAGTAAACATATTACACAAATTCTATATGACCATAGTTGCGCTTGTGTAGATTTTGGTAAAGGATATAGTCGTTTACTTAATTTTAAGAAATATTATAAACGTCCTTTTACTGATTATGATATTCAAAAGATTCTTTATCTTGATAAGACTTATACCAGTCTTAAACAAGTTGCTATTTGCTTAAAATGGTATCGTATTCAGAATCTACCGATTGCTTATAATTGTAGAATTAGAGAAGAGGATATTTATGACATTTGTGATTATAATGTAAATGATGTTCTTATTACATTAGAGCTGGAACGTAGTCAAAAGGCTGAAATTGAACTACGAGAAGATATATCTGAAGAGTTTGGAATTGATGTCCGTAATATGTCAAGAAGTTCTATTGGTAAAGCTATTACTACATCTCTTTATGAGAAGTTTAGCGGTATTGATAGAAAAGATTTTATGGATACTAAGACTGATAGATGGAAAATTAAAGTTTCCAGTATATTAAGTCCTAAACTTAAATTTCAAACTAAAATTCTCAATGATTTACTTCGTACTGTTGCACAATCTACTATTGTTGTAGGTAGTACAAAAGATGAAGATAAATTTAAGCATGAATTTCAATTTGGTGATGCGGTATATACTATGGCTTTAGGTGGTTTACATAGTCAAGATAAACCGGGTTTAATAATTGCAGATGGATTTAGTTTACGTGATGCGGATGTTAGTAGTTTCTATCCTAATGGTATTCTTAGTTATGATGTTTATCCCGAACATCTTGAAAGAAATCCTTTCAGAGCTACTGTCGGTTATACAAAAGATAGTCGAATTGAAGCTAAACATCTTAGCAGTAAATTAATGAAAGAAGCTAAGAAAGTATTAAATGAATATCAAATTGCTAAAAATCAAAATCGAGTTGATGCTGAAGAATTAAATACTAAATATCATGAATTATTAGCAGAAAGTAAACGTCATAAAATTAAGGCTGAAGGTCTTAAGATTGCTATCAACAGAATGTATGGTGCATTTAGAGATATAAATGATTATCTTTATGACCCTAAATGTACTTATAAAGTTACTATAAATTTACAACTTTGTCTTTTGATGCTTATTGAAGCACTGGAACTCAAAGGTATTAAAGTTATATCTGCTAATACTGATGGTATTGTTTGTATCATTAAACCTGAACAAGAAGCTGATTATAAAGCTTGTTGTGATTGGTGGCAAGAATATAATAATTTTGAACTTGAATTTACTAATTATGAAAAGTATCTTCGTAATGATGTAAATAATTATATTGCTGTTAAAGAAGGTTTTCAAGATGCTTATGATAAATTGATTGATAAAACGCCAGAAGCAATAGCTGAACTTGAAGATATTTATATTAAACGTAAAGGTCTTTTTATTGAAACTATTGCTTTTAATAAAGGTTATGCTTATCCAGTTGTTCCAAAAGCTCTTAACCTATTTCTTTTATATAATGTTCCTTATGCTGATACAATAGAAAATCATATTCATAGTAGCAAAGAAGCTATTTATGATTATTGTATTAGTCAAAAGACTGATGCTAAATTCAATATTATATATCGCAGTATTGTAAACGGTGAACTTCATGATGAAGAACTTCAAAAATCTAATCGTTTCTATATTTCTGATGTATCTTATTGTAGTGGAACTATTATAAAAATTGATAAAAATAAACCAAGTAAAATCAATCGAATTGTAGCTAAATGTAGTATTCGTCCTTTTAACGATTATGTTGAGGAAGATGATTATCATATAGATTTTAGTTATTATAAAAAAGAATGTGCTAAGATTTTATATGGTAAAAATAAGAAAACTGCTGGTATGGTTGCGGTTCAAGGTGATTTATTTGGTGCTATGTCTAATAATAAACATTTAGAGCCTATTGAAAGTCCTGAAGAAGATGGTTTATTTGAAGTTGATTTTGAAGATGACAATGTATCGTTTATTAATCCTGCTAATGACATTCCTATTAACAATACTATCTGGGGTATGTATGGTTTTTCAAGTGAGGAAGAATATAAACGTGCAATAGAAAATGGAGATGATTTACCTTTTTAATAAAATACTAATATGAATGGTGACCTTGTATATCATGAAGTTGACGGTCTTGCAATAGCTGATATTAAACCAGTTAATACTAAATTTCGTAGAATTGGTTTGCGTGTAGCTAAGTTTACAAGAGAGGGGAAGTATATAACTACTTATGCTTCTACTAAAGACGCTGCTAATGCTCTAACTATTGAGCTAAAAAAAACAAATCCTAAACTCGCTTATTATGCTATTCTTAAGGCTTGTACTCCTAAAGGTAGTTCTAAAACTGCTTATGGTTATCAATGGAGATACATTAGTAATGATGGTGGTATAGTAAAGCGTGATTGTGATTAATGTGTTATGCACGAATTTGATGATATTTGTTATGGTAAAACAGTAGAAGAATTACAAAAGGAAATGGTCTTTCAAATGCACTTCGGTAATTGTGAAATGCTAACACAATATATTATGGATTGTATTGAAAGACTTAAACGTGAAAATGTTCCTACTGTTTATTGGAGATATTAGAGTATGACAAAAGACGAAAGACAAGAAATATCTTGTAATAAATGGCGTGATGCCAAAGGTCGAGGTACTCTAAATCTTATAATGAGATTTGGAAAAACACGAGTAGCTGCTATGATTGTTGGTAAGCTGGTTAAAGCTAATCCTAATCGAACAATTATGGCTATCGCTCCAAATGCTGTAACTACTAAAAATCTTGTTGATAATCTTACTGAATTTTGTCCGAAAGAACAATGGATTGATATAATGAGTAGTAATACTCTTATTAATCATGTAAATAAACTTAAAATAGAACGAAAACTTCCTATTAAAGTTGATTTACTTATTCTTGATGAAGTTCATAAGTTATTACAAGGTGAAACTCTCATAGCTATTAAGAATATAGAATATAAATTTATTCTATGCCTTACTGGTTCTACATTAAATAAAAATCAGTTATCTATTCTTAATGAATTAGGTGCTCCAGTAATTGATAAAATTACTGAAATTGAAGCTGTATCGCAAGGTTGGATTTCAAATAGTACAGAATATAATTTAGCTATTGAACTCGATGAACATGACAAAATTAGATATGCTAAATATTCTGATATGATTTCTGAAACTCTTGAAACATTTGGTGGATTACATAAAGTGATTAATCAAGAGTTTCGTAATAAAGTTTTTGACAGTGATTTTGCATTAGTTCTTGCATCTTTTACTGGTTATAATTATAAAGATAGAAATGGCAGTAGTACTTTTATTAAACCTACTGTTATTCGAAATATGTTAGCTTCATTAATGGGTTGGACTCGTGATATGCCACTCGATAATGATTATAATAAACGAATTAATAATCTTTGGAATCCCGATAATATTTACGAACGTGCTAAAAAGTTTAAGGACTTTGTTAGACAACGTAATGATATTTTAATTCATAACAGACCTAAAATTAATGCTGTTATTGAAATTCTTAAAATTAATAGTGTTCCTACTATCTGTTTTAATGAATCAATAGCTATGGTTACTGATTTAGCTGATTATTTCAGTAAAGACGGTATTCCTTTTCATAGTGCTATTGAAAGTAGGTATGTAATTAATCCTGAAACTGGTGTTCCATATACTTATAAGAATGGTGAACCTAAACGATTAGGTAAAACATCTCTTAAAAAGTTAGCTATTGAAGGGATTAAGAATGGTACTTATAAATATTTATTTACTGCACAAAGTCTTAATGAGGGTTTAACGATAGAAAATATCGAACAAGTCATAACGACTGGTGGTAGTTGTAATTCTAATACTCACGGACAACGTGTCGCACGAGGTAAGACTTATAATTACATGAATCCTAATAAGAATTGTGTTATTATTAATCTTTACATTGATGATTTCAAAATTGGTGATAAAGATGTTAGGTCGAGGGACAAACAAAAGTTAATCCAGCGTCAGCAAGATTCCGAGAATGTTCCGGTATGGGTTAATGATATTAGTGAAATTTTCGGTTAATTTCTTGCTATTTTCTTTGGTGGTACAATTATAATTACTATATTTGCGTATGGATAAACCACAAATGAAGCCAGTCGAAAAGACTGATGAAGATGTGAGTGGTGCTCTTGTTAATACAAGAAATAAAAATGGAAGTGTTGCGTTAGCTGTTAATCAAATTAATTCATTTGAACAAGCTGAAGCATTAGCAGATTGGATTGCTCAAAGTCCTGTTTTTAATAAAGGTTTTAAGGAGCAAGTTCAGAAAGAAGATGGAACGAGTGAACTTGTAGTTAATAAGAGTGCGATTGTTACATGTCTGCTGTTAGGTAATGAACTCGGTTTTACTCCTATGGTAAGTGTTACATTTGGTAAGACACTTGATAGGGAAGCAGCAATCAAAGTTGAACGTGGGCGGTCTATGGGACTTAATCCTATGGCTGCTATGCAAAACATTTACGTTTTTAGTACTTCTCAAGCAGAGATAGTATATACTGGTATTCATGTTGTTAATAAAGTCCTTACGGATGCCGGTATTAAACGTAAGATTCTTGAAGATGGAACTAAACCTTTTTATATATATAGATATTGTAAAAAGGAACTTGCAAATGAACTTGTTGATTATAACAAAGAAACGAAAGATGATTTTGTTGTAATTAATGATGGTCATACTGCTGATTATATTGATAAACAAGTACAAGAAGGTAAGATTCCAATTATTAGGTATGCTACTCGTCGAGCTCTTGTAGAACTTACTCGTGGTAATGAGAGTATTGCAATACCTTATACTTTACAACAAGCTATTGATGCAGGTTTGTACGTTGGTACTAAATCTGACGGTACTGAAAGTAAAGGTAAAGCTAATTGGAACGCCCATCCGGAAACTCATCTTATTAAAATGTCTATCATGCTTGGTGGTAGAATTATTGCAAGTGATAAGTTAAATGGAATTTACGTTGATAGTGAATTACATCAAGCTGTATCTATTGCAAATCGTCAAGCTGAAGATACTGAATTTGAAGAAGTTCCTGTTACAGAATAAAGTAATGCAAATCTATCATTAATCTATCATTCATAAAATATTCATAAATTAAAACAAATTACAATTATGAAAAAGTCTGTTTTTTCTGCTGCTAAACTTGCTGGTCTGACTGCTGTAAACCGTGGTACGAAGTCGTCGAATGATATTCGTCCGGCAATTACTACTGCTCGTGGTATGAACAAGTTTACGATGAATGCTTCGGCTTCTGCACTTATTGGTTGTGGTCATGGCGACCGTGTTGTTATGTTTGCTATGCCTAATGCTGATTCGATTAATGAGCGTTTCTTTATTGCTCTTTCGGCAGGTAGCGAGGGTTGCAAACTTGCAAGTGCTGGTAACACGAAAGGTACTGGTCGTCCTCAGTCGTTTAATTACGCTGGTGTTTGGTCGCAGATGCTTATGCAGGATAAGGATGCTGCTCCCGTAGGTGAGCGTGTTCTTGCTGATAAGGGTCTTATGGAAGAGGTTGAAACACAGAAAGGCCGTGACGGTAAGATGTGTACTGCTGTTCTTGCTACTAAGCGAGTTGAGTATGGTGTTGAGGAAGTTAAGGACGAGAATGGTGACTTTATTCCTGTTGAGGTTGGTGATACTATCTATGAGAAAGTCTATGTGCTTGTAGACCCGAAAGAGGTAACGCTGGAGGACGAAAAGCAGGAAGAGGAAACCGTAGCTCCTGCCGAGTCGGAAGCCGAGTTGTAATTGTTAATACCTAAAAGTATTTAACAAATCTATCATTTGCTATCATTATAAAAAGAGGAGTTATTGAATAAGTAGCTCCTCTTTTTAGTCTAATAACTTAAAGTACTTTAATTATTATTATGGCAGACACAAGTAAATCGAAAGTTAGTTCGACAACATTAATGTTTGAAGAAGAGGTTGTTGAACGGAGATTAGCTTTTAAGCCCGACCCTGAACTTGGTAATCTTTGTATGGGTATTATTAACGATGTTCGTATTGATATTCGTGAAGTACCTTTGCTGGATGATAAAGGTGTCGAAAGTACATGGGAATATGCTGGTTGTAAATTCCCCGTACTTGTTATCGAATTTAAGCAGTGTAAAACTGACGCAAATCCGAAAGACCGTTACTATACATTTACTGCTAAACCGGTTACCACTCTTAATAAGAAAGGCGAACCTGTTGAAGAAAAGACTGTTATTAACATTATTCAGCAGGTATATGGACAGCTTCGTCATATCGCAAATCAGTTTAAGGGTCTTAAAGGTTATCCGGTTAATGCTGGTAAATGTCCGGGACTCGATTATGCTGCTCCTGCAAAGGTTCGTTGTGAACAGTATCTTGCTTTCTTTGAATATTTCAAACATCTCCTCGTTGGTGATGATGAAAAAAATCCTATTTACAAGAATGTGAAACTGTTTATGAAACTTGTTGCAGATTATAACACGCATAAGTTCTTAGCTTTTCCTTCGTATGTTAATCGTGGATTTGTTGAACGTGTTATTCCCGGTCAAAGTCCGTCGATTGAATTTGAAGCTGGTGAAACAATTCATCTTGCAAAAGATGATACTCCGAAGAATCGTGAAGCTGCCGCAGGTGCTCCTGCTCCTGCTCCCGGTGCTACTGTTGTTTCGTCGGATATTCAGAACATTCTTGATAGATACTCGAAGTAGTATTTATCATATTACTAAAACAGGAACTTGTAAAGGAGGTAATGGAGGTAAAACTCTATTATCTCCTTCTTTTTTGGGTAATGCTAAAATTAGACTTGTTGTTATACCGTATTTTTGGCCGATTTCTTTTGATTTGGCGGACTGTATTTAACAGACGTATATCTGTATAGGTCAGGTAAATACACGCGGCCAGAAGCGTCACGAGTGGGCGTCCAACCCACTCCCCCACCGGGTAGCGGAGCGCTGGGCGAAGCCCAGCAGCGAAGCCCAGCAAGTTACACTACTGATTACATGAGAGATTTCATACTTAATACACTTGACCAAGTTACAATATTTAGTAAATATTTTGGTATTCCCGAAGATGTAATCCGATTTAACATTAGTAGTCCTAATGATAGAATACGAAATCCTTTAAGAAATGATAAACATCCTTCATTATCTTTTAAGTATTATGGTGATAAACTGATATGTAGAGATTTTGGTGATGGTAGATTTAGAGGTGATATATTTGAAGTTGTAGGTTATATTATTAATAAGAATTGTAAAACAAGTGAAGGGTTTGTGTATATATGTAATGACATAATTCTTCGTTGTTCTGATAAGATTGTTACTAATATTGAATTTAATCGAACTGAACAAGAACATATTAAGAATCAAAATCTTGAAATTACTTTTGATGTTCGTAAACCAAATAAGTTAGATTATATTTATTGGGAACAATATGGTATTAAGAAAAGTAATCTGAATACAAAAGTATTTATTGTTGATAGATATAGACTTAACGAATGGCAAACACCTTATCGTTATAGTGGTACTGATCCTTGTTATGTTTATAATGTTAATCCAAATAAGTATAAACTTTATTTTCCAAAAAGACTTAAAAGTCAAACCAAGTTTATTACTAATAATCGTTGTCCTATTGAGTGTTTACATCAACTTAAACCAACGAATTATATTGCTCTTATAAAAGGTTATAAAGATAAAATACTTTTTGAACAAATTTGTGATGAGAAAGGTATTAATGATATTTTGTTTATACCTGCTGCTTCTGAAACTATCGTATTACCTACTGACATCTACAAGTTATTGGTGTCGTACTCTTTAAGCGGAAAGTTATTTACTATTTTCGATACTGATGCTGCTGGAATTAATGCAGCTCATCTACTACAAGGTAGATATAATACTATTCCAATTTATTTTACGAATAATTATAAATCTAAAGACCCATCTGATATGGTTAAAGATTATGGTTATCGTAAAGTATTCCAACATTTTGATAATGTTCTAAAAAAGATTTATTATGGAGATTAAAATCAAAAACTATCTTATCAATACTCTTGATAATGGTAATAAGATTTATCTTTGTCCTATGGATGAAGAAGGTTATACGAGATTAATGAATGATTTTTCTCGTTTATCTGACCAATCAAGTATTAATAGATTTGTGGATAAATATGGTTTCAAACATACACAAATTATTCTTGATGGTGATACTTATATTAGCGCTAATGATAAAGAAACATTAGAAGCTATAAATCCTATTCTTTCGCGTATTCTCCCGCATCCTAAAACTATTAAGAATCCTCTTAATAATAAGATTGAAAGGTCGTATAAATGTTTTTGTGCTAAATCACTCAATCTTACAGATATGACTGAACATAAGACTCCTCTTGAAAGTTGGAATTGTCTTATGATTCGTATTGGAGAACCACAATATGCTATTGTTGTTGAAGAAAAAGTTAAAAAATAAGATATGATTCCTAATGAAGTTTTATATAAACGAGATTTAACTGGCGGTTTAGTTCGTTGGTGGGGTCGAGTTGAAAAAGTTACTAATTCTGACGGTACAGTATCTCTACGATTAGCTTACTATTATGGTAAAGTAAATGGTGCTGAAACATCATCATATTCTCCTGTAATTAAAGCCAAAAGTAAGAAAACTGATAGAGAACAAGCTGAATTTGAACTTAATAGTGTTTACGAAAGACATAAAAAACAAGGTTATAAAAGTCTTTCTGATTTAGATATTAGTCCTTTAGATTATCTTACTGATGTAGATGGTTTATTTACAGAAATAGATAAGAGATTACCTAAATATAATACTGATGCGAATAATTGTGTTAAACCTATGAAAGCACAAAAGTTTGCTATTGGTAAGTTCGAATATCCTTGTATTGCTCAACCTAAAATCAATGGTGTTCGAGCAGTTGTTATGCTTGAAGAATTTACACCTACTGATTTATTCAGTCTTGAAGGTTTTGTTCGTGATGATAAACATTATCATACTGTAATTAAAACTAAAGAAGGTCTTACTTATCACATTTGGCATATTGAGCAACTATTTAATGATTTTTATAATAGTTTTCCTGAATATGCTAATATGGTATTTGATGGAGAGATTTATATTCGTGGTGAAAAGGTAACAAGTATTGGTGGAGCTGCTCGTAACCCTCGAAATCCTCTTCATGAGAAACTTCAATTTGTTAATTTTGATTTAAGTATTCCCGATTTAACTAACAGAGAACGTGATAAATTAAGATTTAGTGTTTGGGAAGAATATCGTAGTAAGAAAAGTAGTGTATCTCATAATGTAATGGCTGGTAGAATTTGGGAAAATTTAACTCCCGAAGGTCATGGTATGTGGGATAAATTTAATCTTATTATTCTTAATAGTGATACTATTTATGATGATAATCAAGCATTAGCTTATATGCAAAAATGTATTGATTGTGGCTTTGAAGGAGCTATAATTAGAGATTTGCATACTGAATATAAATTTGGTTCTCGTCCTGCTACAATGATGAAACTTAAAAAGTTCGACGATGCTGAATTTGAATGTATTGGTGTTGAACATACTGGAAATCCTGATGATAAAGTAGGATTTAATGTTAGATTAGTTCTCAAGAATGATATTAATGATTTAATATTTAGTTGTACTTTAACTGGTACTGTTAATGAACGATTAGATATTCTTAATAATCCACCTATCGGAAAGTTTGTAACTGTTAAGTTCTATGAAAGAACTAAAAATGGTTTACCTTTCCATGCAAACGTTGTTGGAATTAGAGATTATGAAAAGTAATGAAAACTGTTGGAACTATTAATGAAATACTTGATTTATTCTATAAAAGAATAGATGATATAAGTATTCATACAAAACATACCGTTGCAAATGGTAAATATGGTTATGAATTAAAAGATGGTATTCTTTATTGTAGAGGTAAACAAATTGGTGTTTGTAATAAATTTGTACCATTTGTTATAAGACTACATGATATTGAAGATTATCTTTATAGGCCACTTGTCAAACTTAAAAATCAAAAGATTCGAGGTAAAATTAATGTAGATATTTATAATATTTGTAGGGAAAATACTAATATTATATATAATGATATTCATTCTATCCTTTCGGCTCTTTGGTATGGTGTAAATCAAAATCTTACCGTTACAAGACATATTCTTGAAAAAGATGTTACTAATCAAAAATTTGCTGATGTTCGAACTCATCAGATAAAATATAATAATGCTCGTAAAGCATGGCGTTCTGCATTAAAAGATATTTTAAGTATTTGTAAAGCACAAGGTATTGATGCTAATAATATTATTAATAAAGCTTATACTTTATATAATACTTATGTAGAATATAAAGGTTTTAGAAAAATATATAATACATTTAATACAACAATTAATCTTAAAAATAATATTTGTATTACTTTAAGTCCTAAACAAAATCTTATTATTAGCGGTAAAATTCTTTATTGGCAAACTATTCGTGCTAAAAAAGTTATATTACCTTATTGTAGAAATTATACTGAATTTAAGAAACTTTGGAATAATAGAACTACTCGCAAAGAACTTAAATCTATTATTAAAATTAAATTCAATGAATATCTTGATAATCAGAAAGCTATTGAAGAAGAAAAAGCTAAGAAATATCGAGAAGAGCTTGAAGTTCTAATTCAAGAATTTAGAGATTATAAAATTAGTAGTATTCCTTATCAATGGCGACAGTATGGTACTTATGCCGTAATGCGTTATGAATCAACTAATGGAGTTGTTAGACTATGGAATAATGCAGTTATTAAATTAAAAGATTTCACTGATTTTGCTCATTTCTTTGCTGCTTGTGTACAAAATAATATTCAATTAAATCGTAAAACTTGTTACAATTATAAAATTCAATTTGGTGGGTATTATATTTGGGAAGTTCAAGCTAATGATTTATGGAATGCTATGTGGGATGGTCAGTGTATTACTATTATGGATGTTATAATTATCTGTAATAGAATAGGAATTAGTCTTGAAGAATATAAAGTAACTCGTAAACAATTATTGTCGCAATTCGAGAAGCGACAGGAGGTGTAACTTGTGTGGCTCCGCCTGCTGGGCTTCGCCCAGCGGCTCCGCTCCCCGGTGGGAGAGGAGGTTGCACGCCCACTGGTCGCGTCTAAATTAATACAATTAAAGCTATGAATGTTGTAGAACCTGCAATCGAATTTTGTGATTATTCTGGTCTTGGAAAGATTGAATTAATCGGTAAAGTTTGTACTAAACAAGAAGATAGTATCAAACCTGATTCAGCTGAAACTTTTTGTAGAAATAGACTTATTGATGGTCATACTGCTATATTTGAACATGAATATGTTTATTTTAATGTTACTTCAATTCCAAATCGTGTTGTTCGAGAGTTTGTTAAATTAAGTCCTTATATTCGTTGGTCTTATCTTGGTAATTATATTGGTTTTTCATATCGGGTATTTCTTGATATTATGAGTAATAGTCGTAAAATGAAAGCTATTTATAATGATATTTATCATCCAAGCGAAGTTAATGATTTGTTTTATAATATGCTTCTTTTGAGTAAGGAGTTTTCTCATTTACTGTTTGATGATAAAGATATTACTGCTAAACTTGAATATGGTATTGATGTAAGTCTTCGAATTGCTTCTGATGCTGAAATACGTGAACGTGCGCCGGAGATTTATAATGTTACTTATAAAATTACAACCGACAGAGGTGTTACTCATGAAGCAGTTCGTCATCGTGAAATGAGTTTTATGCAAGAAAGTACTCGTTGGTGTAATTATGCTAAAGGTAGACTTGGTTATAAATATGGTAAAAATATTAATGTAATTGAGCCGCCGTTTAAGAATGAAGATTCATTAGAGAAATTCTATGATGCTGTTGCCGGTAATGAAGCTGTATATCAAGAATTAACTAATGATGGTGAACCTGCTCAGTTGGCTCGTTCAGTTCTTCCTACTGCTACTAAATCAGATATTTATGTATCTGGTACTCTCGATATGTGGATTGGTGAACATCTTGAAACTGTTTATCCTAAACTTACTATCGTTGAGAATAAAGGTTTCCTTCCTCTTCGTAATCATAAAGCTGCACATCCTCAAATGATTGAAATTGCTAAAATGATTGCAGAAGATATTGCTGTTAGATTCCCTAATGAAACAGGTCGTATTATTAATTATTTTGAATAAACTATTATGGCTAATAATAATTATATATCTCGTTCAAAATTTCAAGAAGTATTTGCTAAAGCTCTTAGTAAATGTAATGTTTCACAAGATGAACAAGACAAGTTCTTTGAAGAAGGTAGTACTCTTCAATTAAGAAATCTTGGTATTTGTATTGCTATTACAAATATTATAGATAATATTATAAAAGAGGAACTTCCTGATTATGATGGTTGTGTTTCTGGTGAAACATTTAATACTATTTATGAGTATAACAAAAAGTATATGTATGAACGAGAGCAGGAGCGAAAGCGAGAAGAAAACGCTTAAAGAACTTCTTATTGAAATTAATAATCGTCACGGTATGACAGATGGTAATTCATATGTTGCTCGTGAAATGGTTAGAATTTATAATAAGTTATTCAAACGTAGTATTATTTTAGCAGTTAAGAAAGAAGCTGCTTTAAGAGTGTTACATGGTCAAGAAGGTAGACAAAATGTATTTGCTAACTTTCCAGAAGAAATAATTAATTAAGATTATATGACTGGTAAATTAATTTTAATCAGTGGTAGAAAAGGTACAGGTAAAACTTATGTTACTGAATACCTTGAAGGTATGCTCGCTGGTAGAGTTGAGATATATCCTATGGCTACAATGCTTAAACGTATTGTAGCTGCTGTTACAAATTGTAGTATATCTCAATTAGATTCTCATTATTTTAAGTTATCTAAATCTCCGTATATTGTTAATCGTTACGGTATTGATGAACAACTGACATATCGTAAGTGTTTACTTCATTTTGGTAAACTATTAAGATTTGATAATGACAGAGTGTTTATTGATGATGTTATAAATAGAATCAGAACTACTCCTTGTGATTATTTTATTATTCCTGATATTCGAGAACAATTTGAATTGAATTGTATTAAAGATTTTGCTCGTCAGAATGAAATTGAATTAACTACAATTCGTGTTCTCCGTAATACTAAAATGGATGATACATCCGGTGATAAAACTGAGTGTGATTTAGAGAATTATACTGGTTGGGATTTTCATCTTGATAATACTGTTGATGGATATGATAGTATTCATAAACAATTAACTTATATCTGTAAAGAGAAAGGTTATAATGTTAAAAAAGGTTATGTTGAACAAAAATTATTTTGACAATTTATGAGTAATTTATTTGGTATTGCGCAAAAATATGATTATCTTGTTTCGCAGATAGAAGAGAATGACGGCGAGATAACGGAAGAAATTGCAGAAGAATTAGCTATTGCTGAAAGTGAACTTGAAGATAAACTTCGTGCTTATCGACAAATAATTGATGCTCAAAAAGCTAATATTGCTTATAATAAAGATGAAATTAAAAGACTTCGTGATAGAAATACAAGTTTTGATAAAATAGCTGGTAGACTTAAATCTTCAGTTGTTGATGCTTTACATATATTTGGTCAAGTTGGTAAATCTGGTAATTATAGTCTTAAATTTCCTGATTTTACTGTTTATACAAAAGAGTCAGAAAGTGTTTCAATTAATGAAAATGCTTTAGACCCTATTATTACTTCATTACTTCATATAACAGAAGCACCTCTTCCGCCGGAAGATAATATCTTCGTTGAGAAACATAAAGAAGAATTAGATAAGATTGCTTCTATTAGTATTACAGTTGATGTTCCTATTAGCTTAGCAAAAGAGGTAGGTAGATATATTCATGATAAATTAGGTGATGATTATATTTACACTGTTAAATTTGATAAGAAAGCTATTAAGGAACTTGATAATTGGGCTAAGGCATCCAGTGAATCTGACGAAGATATTGCTCGTGCTGAACGAATAGCTCATGTTATGGATAAAATTGATATGGAAATTGTTACGTCTGAAACTGCTATATATAAGTAGTCTATCATTAAACAAATTAAAATTAATTAAGCTATGAGTAAAAAGTATTTGATTACAAAAGTAATCACTGGTGAGAAACAAGGTTTTCTTAAAAATGTAACCAAAGATGGTGGAGAGTGGATTAATGATCATAATGAAGCTCTTACATTTTTGAATCTTAAAGATGCTGAAAATGAGAAAGAACTTCTGTTTAGTAAACTTGGTGCTGAACATAAGGACATTGCTCATATTCGTATTATTGAATTGTAATATAAACTAACTAATTTAATTATGGCTGCGAATATTGAATTTAATTCTAATAGAAATACTTATTCATTCTATTCGTTGAAAGATGTTCCTTGGCATGGTCTTGGAACTATCGTTGAAGAAGCTAAAACTCCTGATGAAATCATTCATATTGCTAATATGGATTATGAAGTAGCTTTAGCTCCGATGTTTGCAAGTTTTATTCCTCCTGAAGCTAAACATATAGTAAAAGAAGATAATCATTATGCTTGTCATATGTCCAATGGTGATGTTATCATTATTCCGGAAAAGGGTGCTCGCGTAAATGATGTATATGCTACATATCGTAAAGATAATTATAAAATTCTTGGTACTGTTGGTAGTAGGTATGAACCTGTTCAGAATACAGAAGCTATGGATTTTATATATCAAGTTTGTAAAAGTCAAATGGTAATTAATCCAAAAGATGTTATCATTCAGACTGCTGGAGTTTTAGGTATCGGTGAACGAATCTTTGTTACTGCTAAACTTCCTACTTATGAGATTGCAAAAGATGAAATGGAAAAATATATCCTTTTCACTACAAGTCATGATGGAAGTGGTAGTATTCAGGCTTGTTTCACTGATATTCGTGTTGTATGTAACAATACGTTAAATGCTGCTTTGAATCATTGTAAGAATATGGTTCGATTTAAGCATACTAAAAATGTTAAAGCTAATTTAGCAATAGGTGCTCAAATGATGCGTGACACTCTTAAATATTCTGAACAAGCTAAGCTGATTCTTGAAGCTGCTGAGAATATTAAGATTAATGATGATGTGATGATTGATTATATCACTGATTTAATTTGTGATGCTAATCAGAAAGAGTTCATTGCTAAATGCGGTGGTATCGGTAAGATTCCTTATGATAATGATGTTATTTCTACTCGTAAGAAGAATCAATTACACGCTATGATTAATTATATTGAACGTGGCCCCGGACAAGATAGTCATCGCGGTACAATGCTTTGGCTTTATAACGGTGTTACTTCATATATTAATAATGGAATTGAATATAAAGATAATCTCAATAAATTCGATTCTATTACGCAGGGTAATTCTTTCAAACTCGGTCAGACAGCCTTTAATAAATTAGTTCAACGTTTAAGTGCCTAAATGATTACAGAAGTAGTTATATATTCTGATGGTACTGTAAATAGCTTCGATTCTGATAATTGTCAAATTCCAAGTGCTTCTGGTAGTTGGGAAATTATTCCTTTGCTTGCAAGTTGGGCTTTAGCTCAATATCCAAGTCAATTACCTGAGGAATGTAGAATGACTAATGCTAAATGTTTTATTGGTGTTAGAAAGAAAGGAGGTGACGATAGGATGCCAATTCCTATACGTCATCTCCTTAAAATGGCAAAATATATTGGAGAAGAAGAGTATAATATTCGTACCGCAGATGTAAGTGAAATCCCACAATCTGAAGAATAAGATAGCATGAAAGAAAGTCTTATAGGATTGTATGTCGATAACACGGAAGTTCCAGAGTATAAAAGTGCTGGAGCTTCCGGTTTCGATTTACGAGTTAAGTTTAGTAATAAAGTAGCAAGATTAAGTATTGCTGAACTCCATGATTTAATTAATGGTTTTGGTCAAGAAGTACTTAAATATTTATATCATAGTACTTATGAAGGTAAATATTTTGTTATAGATTTTGATAGATTCAAAAATTCAGTTCTATATGCTATAAAAATCGCTATTGGTGGTGGAGCTGGTATTGATGACTTTTTGAATCATTTAGAACAAAACCATATTGATAAAGTTAATATTATATTACCTTATACAGTTAATAAGTTTGAAACTGGTATTTATGTTGAAATTCCTGAAGAAGATGAAATGCAAATTCGTCCTCGTAGTGGTATTTCAAGTTCAACACTTATGTCTGTTAAATTAGGTACGATTGATACCGATTACAGAGGTAATATTGGAATTATAGTACAAAATCCTACACCTTTTAGTTATATTATTATTCCTAATAGTAGACTTGCACAAGGTGTAATTGTTGAAAAGAAACGTGCAGTATTTGATATTAAATCTTCTAAAGATGAACTAAGCAAAACTGAACGTGGTGAAAATGGTTTTGGTAAAAGTGGTCTAATGTAATAAATCGAAATAAGATGTTTAATGAATCAGATATTTTACAAGATGAGCGTTATTATATCGGTGTTAAACTGATTAAAGCTCGTCCAGCTTATAGGATTAATGGTAATGAAATAGTTTATGACTTAAATCGTGCTCGTAATCCTAATGATGCTATTGAAGAAGGTTACGAAGTTATTTATCCTGATAACTATAAATCTTTCTCACCAAAAGATGTATTTGAAAAGGCTTATTATATGATTTTAAATCCTAACAAAATTCAAGAAGGTGATGTACTTAATTTCATAAAAGAAGGTTATTCTTTACGTCTTGGTGAAAAGACAACCGTTGTTTGCGATACTACTCTAACTGGATTCGATACTGTCGGTATAGCTGCTTGTGTAGACCCTTCAACTTATGACCATGATATGGGATGTGGTGTAGCTCGTCGTGATATTAAAGATAAAATCTGGGGACATCTGGGTTTTGTTCTTCAATGGGCTATTAATGGTCTTAAAATGTAGTTTATGATTAAGCGACTAAATGTAAAGAAAAATGTTAGATTATTAGGTGTCCAATGGGATGGTGCTAATATCTCAGAATGTGTTAGTTTTTGTAGATATTGTCATTTTTCCGATGGTTGGATGTTTATTATGTTTAGAGAAAATATAATTCGACTTAATAAAGGAGATTGGATTATTGCTTTAACTGATAAAGAATTTACTGTTATTAATAATGAAACATATCAATATCTTTTTGATAAACCGAAAGATGTTGAAAACGGTGGCGAATAAACGCGACAAGTGGGCGTGCAACCTCCTGCCCCACCGGGTCAGCGAAGCCCGAAGGGCTGAGCTATCAATGTTACAACTTTAATTACTACTATAATTGTTGTTATTATTAATAGTGATATTACTAACATAATAAGTAATACAGACAGACCGTCAGAGTGCCTATTTTCAGGCGTTCTGACGGTCTTTTTTTTGTCAGTTAGACAAATGTATCACTGACAAAAGATAATGCCCGTAGCAGGCTGGAAAGCACCACCACGGGCAAATATCCGGTGTTTACTTTATTGAACTATTCGTCCTCGTAGTTATCGCTGTCTTTCGGACTAATCATATCTTTAAAACCAGTAAATGTAATACCAAAAGGATTATACATATTGTAATAAGACATAGTAGCACCGAGATTATTAAACTTATTAATTTGACGAAGAACAGGAACAGCTTGACGCAATGCAACTGCACGTTTATCTTGTCCCTTATAAATACCTCTGTCATAAATAAGTTCATCATCATCAACCCAAAGACCTTGAATAGTGAGATTAACGAGTTTATATGCAGATTGTAAAGTTTTCTGACCAGCAAACAAACTATTTGCGGTTTGTTCTATTGTAGCCATCCAACCAAATACTGGCATAGGTTCAATCATTTGTTGATAATAAGTTGTTGCAGCATACATAGCGTGCTGATACAAAATATTATCTTCGTCATCATCATCTTTCTTAAATGCACCAAGTGTCATAGCAGCAAGAGCACTGAAAGCTAAAGCACCCATTAAACGAGCAAATTTCATAGTTGCTATCTGTTCATTTAAGGGAAGAGTATTATAATAGAATCCTACATTAAGTAACCAACTTGATACACCTTTGAAGAAATTACCAATACCTTTCATATAGTCGATAACAGTATTGTTATCATTAAGACTATCTTTGAAAGCTTGACTACCACTTCTAAACATATCAAACATAGGATTAAATATAGGAACCTCATAACTACCTAATTGTTCATTATAAAATATACGACCGAAACGACGACCGAAATAACGAACAAAATTAGGACGAACCCATTTCTTAAATTGCATTAACAAATCACCAAAAGCAGCATCTTGTAAACTATTTCTGTCTACACGATTGTAAATACCATGTAATGATTGGTTAATAGCTTTAACTCGACCACGGAACTCCGAAAGAGTTTCTTCTGTAAGACCACTTTCAGGATTAAAACTCAAACGACCATCTACAAGTTTAAGTTCCGAACGAAGAGTATTGTATTTATCAAAAGCTTCACGTTGAGCTTTTTTATCAGTCTTTCGAGAATCAACAATTTTCTTACGTTGTTCATCAGAAAGTAAATTATAATGTGATTTAAGATATTGAGAAGCATAATCGTGATTCCATAAATACTCTTTTGAAGTACGTTTTTCTTCACGAGCTATCTCAGCATCTAAATCTTCTTTGAAAATAAGATATTTATCATATTGTTCATTAGTAAGAACATCTTGTAATAACTTTTCAAGATTATCATTATAAAAATCATTGAAAGCCATAATCTTACCACCAACTACTCGATGAGATTGAGTAGCAGCAAGTAACATACCAAACTGCATAATGAACTCACCCATGTTATTAGGAGCATAACCAACAGTATCAACCATTCGCATAGCTTTAATCCAATAGGAAGTTCCAGTATCAGAAGATGTTACATCACGAGTATCTTGATAAATATCATCAAAGTCTTTAATGATTGCTACAAGTATATCATCAGTTCTTGTCGAATTAATATCGCGTAAGAAATGAGGAATAGTTTTAATAACATCACGAAGACCTGATTTCATAATATCTTTGCTTTCAACAAAGTTATTAGCAGTAGATTCAACTATCATATCAGTAACACCTTTGAGAATATTAGTGATACCAGCAGTATAGTTGAGATACATGAAAGTCATAGAAGTATAACGCAATAATGCACCGGCAGAAACATCGAGAGCACTATTATATTTACTAAAATTAAAAATACGACGTTCCATATTATTTAACTGTTCATTCGCATTTTTAATAATATCACGAGGTGCTACACCAGAAACTCCACGTTCATTCATTAAATATTTCGTAAGCTGATAATCAGTTTCAAAATTATTAATTGCACGAAGATTATAAAGTTCTTGTGTAAAACCTTTCATTACATCAACAATATCATAAGACATCACATTTGCTTTATACTTTTTATTTTCAAGCATTACAGCATCGTTATAATGTCTAATCTCACGAAGAGTTGAAGGTTTAACTGTAATAGGAAGTTTGTTATTTTTATCAAACCATTCATTAAATAATTCTACGATTCGAGCTTCGTATTCAGTATAACTTTCAGATTTGTACTTTTTACGAATATCAAATACAGGAATGTGTTTAGGAACTTGTAAGGTTTGAGCTTTTGTAACAAATCGTTTAGTACCATCAATGTCAGTATAATACCTATCTTTATGAATCATAGGAATACTAACAAATTGTTTAACAGATTGATTTAATGTAGCTTGAGGAATAAAAGGCATTACCTCATCCCATCTACCATAATAGTTAATCCAATTACCGTCATATTCACGAATAGTTCGTTGAATAAGATTACGAATAGTATTGAGTAACTTTTGTTCTTTATCATTTAAAGCTGCATATTCATCTGATACTGGAGTATTACCAAAATCAAGTTTATAAAGAACATTTTCACGTTTACCACTAATATCAGTGATAAGACTAAGTTCAATAAGGTCATGAGTTTGTAAATAAACAAGTTTCTCACGATTACTTAATTCAGTAAGTTCAGCAAGATGTTTAGCTGTTTCGTTATCACTTAATGGAACAATGTTCCAAGTATGATTTTCATTATATTTCTTTATAATATCATCAATGATTTCAAGAGTTTTTTCAGCAGTAGCTCTTGTAACAAATCCGCTGTCAGTATAAAGATTCTTATAAATAGCATCACGAATATCTTTTCGTAAAGTACCAGTCGAATCTCCGAGACCTTCAGTTTTATAACTACCGATTAAATCTCCATATTCATTAATGAATTTATGCATTAACTTTTCACGAGCACGAGCATTTTTAGAAAGTCCCGGTTGGAACTCTTCAAGTGCACTTTCAAGTTCATCATTAATGCGTTGAGCTGCTTTCTTAGCTTTATAATTAGCTTCATCCCATGCTTTACCAGTAATATCAATTGGAGTAATACCAGTTGTAAAAGCAGAATCAAGCCAAAGTTGTGTCTTATTAATATCTTTATCAAGTTCAAATAACAAATGCTGAATTTCTAACCACTCATCTTCTGTTATTTCAACACTATTAGCATTAAATCCTTCAAGACTACCATTATGTGAAGCAAGATATTCTTTAATCTTACTAAACGCAGTAGTATATTTAGGATTACGACTCTTATCAATTACAGCCCAAGTTACCACATCTTTAACAGATTGAATAACATTAGACCGTATTCCAGCAACTTTTGTTGCAAGAGATTTAAGTCGAGCGATATTATTATTTAATTCACCAAATTCCTTAGTAAATAATTCTTTACCTTCTTCACTTTCAGCATCATAAACTGTATCTTGAATTTTAATTTCTTCAAGTGTAAGATATGGACTAAAATGAGAAGCAAGTTTTAACATCATTACAAGTCTATCTTTGTAATCAAGAGCCGCACCATAATTTGAACGAATTTCTTCGTAATTCAAATCCTTAGTAATAGCCCATAATTGCTTGATAGCATCATAAACAGAACTACTTAAATTAGCCAAACGACTATAAGTAGCTTTCATTGCAGCAATATCTCGTTCTTCAAGAGCGCTCTGAATACCACCTTCAAAACTTTCATCATCGAAGGATTTTAAGATATTCATAAATTCCTCACGATTTCCAACATTGTTATTATTCAAAAACTTCTGGATTCTATCCATAATTTTCAAAGTTTCAATAGCAATATTAGAATCGACAACAAGAGAATTTCGTAAACCATCTCTTGTAGGAACATCAGCATGAATAACACGAGAATATAATTTTTCATTATCACCATAAATATTAATATTCCTACGAGGAACATCAATATATGTTTCTGCAACTATTCGACCAACACCATCATTTAAGACAGTACTAATCGAAGTCATAATAGGATTAATTCTGTAAAGATTACTAATAAAAGTTTTTGTCCAATCATCCAAATAATTGAAATCTCTATTAGCATCAATCAGAACGTCACCGTTAATATAAAGATTACCATTCTTTAACATAGGAGCTACACGAAGAGCTTCTTCATAAGCAGACTTGTTATAATCTACTTGAATTGCAGATTTATGATAACCCTTATAAAAAGAATGAGTTGCTTGTGTAGTAATAAAAATAGATGAAGCAGAAGATTCTAATTCATTATAAATAACATCACTTGCAGAAGAATGTGTATGTTCAACATTGATGAATGTAGGAGTAGTAACTTCAATTGAATTTAATACTTCAAAATCTGTATCAGATACAGAAGCAACATCAGTATCAATTACATCTTCAGTTTCAACATCAATAGTGCTATCAACAGCATCTTCTGTTTCAATCATATTAGCATCATTGAAATCTGAATTTTCATCCATTTGGACTGATTCATTATCATCAATAGCTAACATGAATTTATGAATAGCATCAGAATCTATAATAACCGATAACCTATCAGTTATAATAGTTTCATCATCTTTTTGAACTTGTGCCATCATACCTTCTTGATAAGTAGGTATAATACTAATATCACCAGTCATTAAAGATGCTTCATTACGAAGTAAAGGATTAACAGGTAAGAATACATAAATCTGTTTCAACGGACTATTTGTATTTGTAGGAATTGCATATCGTTTGTATACACGATTCTTACTACGAGTAATCCTTTCAGTTACATATTCTGCATTAGCATATTCAGAATTAATTAATCGAGCTTCAGTTTCAATATAGAAATTCTGAGTATTACCATTCTCATCAATATAAGAACCAGTACCAACATTTTCGCCGTTAGCATTTTGAACATAACCAATAGTAGCTTTATTCTTATTTGCTTCCCAACGATAACGTTTTTGTATATCACTTAATAATACTGGATTCATATCTGATTTCATACGAGATATTAAACTCATAACAGGTGTAATATCTACGTTTCCATCAAATACAGCTTTTTCAGCATTTCTTAAGTTTTCTGCATAATTACCAAGATTAACAGAAGGGTCAGGATAATGAACTTCACGACATAAAGCATCATATTCTGCATTAGGTCGATTAGTACTTATAAGTTCAATCGGAATATATTTTGAAACATTATAAGCATAATTAAAACCTTCTGTAACATAAGTATAAACTAATAATTGACGTATCGTATGAGCAATATAAGGAATCTTACTATCCCACATACGAAGAATACTATCAGTTATATTAGACCAAGAATTAACATCATTATCATCACGTTGGATTCTAATAATATCATAAGGTACAGAACGATTATTCTTACGAACTGTTAAATACTTAAATATGTTATCACCTCTGAACTCAGGTGATTTCTCAATATAATCTCTTAATGTACTATCTTTTTGAATAAATTGAATCTGTTGAGCAAGTGAAAGTTTAGTATATTGAGTAAAACTTTCAGGTGTATAACCATCTTTAACAGTATTTAAAAGAGTCTTAAAGATAAGTTTTTGTTCTTTAAGTTGTTCTTCTGTATGAATACCTAATGTAGTAAGAATTTCCGGAGTATTATCAGGTGTTAAAATAGGAAAAACTTTAACAAGTCCATTATCTAATCCACCGTTAATACTTACGAGATAATTCATAATACTATCAGTAACATATTTATAAGTAGATTCATCAATCGAATTTTTACGTTGAAGTATCTGACCTAAAATCGTATTAGCAATGTGATGATTTCGAGTAATGAAAACATCACCGAAACCATTAGCCATTAACCAATGTGCATACTGATAACGAGCTTGAATTACTCCGTAAGCACTTTGATTTTCAGTATCATTAAATTTGTTGCCATCAAGATAACCTTCAAATGAACCAACAAATATACTTTCAATAATGTCTTTACCATTATCAAGAATTACCTTATTAGGAGTTTCATATCCAACAGCTAAATCCTCAATAAGTTCACGACGTGTCATAATATCATTTCGTTTCGGAAGTTCCGAACGAAATAGTTTCATATCAGAATAAGTAATCGCAGCAAGAGGATTACCTTTAACATCTTTTGGTTTATAATGCCGTCTAAAAGCATCAGAACTTTCACGAGTAAAAGCAGCTTTAATCGCATCTATTGCTTTAGGATTACCAGCATTTTCTTCGATATATTCATCAATAAATCGAAGCGTTTGATTATATTTATCATTTACAAGTTCTTTTAAGGCTTTTACTGGATAATAATATTCAGCAAGTTTACGTTCTTTTTGGTCAGCCTTAAAGAAACTATCAACCCTACTTTCACTTTTAAGCATAAAGTTAAGGTCAATCAAATTAGTAGCAATTTCATTATATTCAACAAAATTACCAAGAACGCTAATCTGACGTAATAACCAATCTGCTGTACGATTATCACGATTTTTAATATTATCTAATAACTCTTCAGTAGTTTGATAACCATATTTACCACTGATTTCATTAATAGTTATATTCGGTAATTTATTTTTCAATTCATTAATCTGTCCAACAGTAAGAGTTTTAGTTTTACTTTTACCACTTGCGACAGTCATTATGACATCATGAGATTCAACCGGAGTAATTTCTTTTTTAACAATTAAATCAGCATAAATCTTGGCAAGTTCTACACTATAATCAGAACGAATTGCTTCGACAGCATCGAGAATTGTAAAATTACCACGACTTAATGATTGAACTTCCATTCGATTAACTGCTTCAACAATAGCAGGTTGATGAATAAAAGCATCCTCATTAGTAAACCTATTAGCTTTACCATTATAAAGTTCAATAGTAACACCAGATGATATAGCACGAGCTACACTTAAAGTATGAACATTAAGATTAAATCCAAGTCCAGCTTTAAGAACATCAAGAATACCAGAAGTAAACTGATTCATTTGAAGTTCAACTCGCTCACCACTAATATCCAAATGTTCATTAAGTGCATCATTATTAATCCAAACATCATTAACCCAAAGAGCATTTTCTTTTGGCAATAATTGGATATTTTCAGCACCATATCGTTTAGCTAAAAATTCTTTATATTTACTTGTTAATCGAGGTACACCTTTGTCACTTACAGTGTACATTTCACTTCTATCAACAAAACCTTTAGGTATCGGTAAAGAATTAAGACTAATCTTACGACGAATACCTTTAAGCAATCTACCATGTAAAGTAGAAATTGTTGCGATTAAAGTATCGAAATTAACAGAATGACCTTTAAGAACTGTTGAACCCATACTCATATTATTAAGAGTAATCTTATCCATGAGATTATTAGGGTTCAAAGTTTTAAGAGTATAATTCCAAAGAGCATTATCCCGGTCAGATACAGCTTGAATTTCAGCCATACCATTAGGTTTATTTACTTCTTCAGCATGATTTGGATTAGAAAGAACAGCTGTAATAATATCAATCAAATGATTATCACGAGCTTCTCTACTATTCAATTCATAAATACTCTCGTTTTGAACAAAGTCTTTTGTAAAAGCATTAAATGCCTTATCAATATTACTTTGAATAGCACTTAAATGAGGAATAATAGTTTTATCAGTATCCTCAACAAGATATTGGAATTTTGATTTAATAGTATCAAAATTACTAATTGTATCAGGAGAAATATCAATAGTAGCTAACTGACTATTAACATTCTTAACAAACTTAATTAAATCATTAATTGCTTTATGAGCACGAATTAATAAATCCGAAGTATAAGCACGTTGAGTTTGAGTGTAATTACCAAAATCTTCAGTAACACCATCTCGCTTATTAGCAAGATATTCTCGAACTAAACTATTTACATCACCGTAATTCTTTGCAAATCCATACTGTAAATTATGCAGAATAGATTTAAGAATTTTAGTATATTCCGGATTACTTTTAACATCTTGCAAATCCTCTTTAATTAATTCAATTATATTATTAAGAGGAGATTGATTTGTATTAGTAGGTACTAAATTAGGATTATAATACCGGCTAATCCACTTAACAATAGCATTAAAATTATGACTTGTTAAATTAGTAAATTCTTGCGGAGTAGTAGCTAATTCGATATACTTTTGCTTAAATACCGACCGTGTAAATTTACCCCCTATTTGGGTCTGCGAGGCATCAAATTTCGACTTAAATTCGACAGGTATATATTTGTCTTGCTCAAAAATTACATTGCGATAGTAGGCATAAATCGAGTCAATATCGAAGTCCCAGCCAGTACGAGTAATAAGACTTTGTGGAAATATAGCTTGTGTAGCATTATTATTAAGAAAACCAACAACTTCAAATACAACCATTGATTGTTTACCCTCGGTAGGAATACGAATACCTATCATTCGACGAGCTTCAACATCAAGTTTGTCAATATCAACAGTTATAATATCCTTAGTTGTACCATCTTCATTAGTAATAGTTTTAACAGTACCAATATTTTTATAGAAATCCATTTTCCATGGATTAACTATAACTTCTGCATAATGATAATTTCCATCTTCACGGTATTCAGCTTGTAATTCAAGACTTCTACCAGTTCGTTTACATTCTTCAATAAAACTTGAAGCGTATGTAATAGAACCATTAGCAACAAGTTCATCAATCGTTTTATTATAAAGTTCTTTATCAGAATAGAACTCATTATGTTTGATTAACTCATTACTTGCAGTAAATATATCAGCTCGAATAGGAGCATGAAATCCGGGAAGATATTTATTAATAACTTGTTTACTTAACATAGAAGCAAGTATCTTCTCTAATTTACCTTTGATAACAGGATAAGATAAAGGCATAATAGGAAGACCATCTTCTTTAATTTCAAGAGCTTTTCGAATAGTTATAGCATCAACATCATCCGATATAATTTCTTGAAAACGATTAACAAGTTTATTTATATCAATTTGAATAGCACCACGAGCATCAGTTCGAATCTCACCATTCTCATCAATACCACCAATATCGTAAAGTAACTGCATAGCATCTTCACGAATATTAGTAGCTAATGTCTTTTGAAATTCATCAAACAGTTCTTTACCAGTAACATTTTTGCCATCTAATTCATAAATAGCATTATTCCAATCAAGACCTTCCATAATCTGCTTAACTAACTGACCACCTAAAATAGTAGTTTCATCAAGCAAATCAGCTTTAATATCTTGTTGAATAACAAAATCACTATCTCGCATATAAAGAATAGACCTATCATCTACTCGATTTAATGCTTCAATATCAAGACCACCTTGGTCATTATGAATTTTAACTGGTGTAATACCAGATACTTTAACAGCAGAAATAGGACTAACTTGGTCAATATTATTTTGAATCATCCAATCATATAATTGACCCATAGCACTACCTCGTGTCATACTTTCAAAAAGAACAACAGTTGAGTCTTTTATTTGAACACTATCTACTTCATCAGCAAATATATCAACTTCATTACCAGTTACAGCCGGAGCATGATAAAAATCACCACGGCGACGACGAGTTGTACCAAATAATTTAACTTGTTCTACAACCTTAGCATAAGATGTAGGATTAAATGTTTTAGTTGGGTCTTGTAAATCAGTAATATATTGATACAAAGGTTCGCTCGGATTCCAACGACCAGTAGCTTTCAAAAGTTTAATAAGACCTACATCAGTCATAATAGACTGAGAGTCATTAATTGTAGCAGTAGCACGATAAGCATCCAAAATAGCTTCATTTTGAATACCCATTTTATCAAGAATATTACTATTGAAATTCATATCTTCCATAACAACAACTTTACGAGGAGTATCGTTATAAATTGAATCAATAGAATTAAGACCATTCTTAATAACTTGTGCTACACGTTTATTGAGGTCTACTGTATCTTTATATTCTTCAATATCACCATTAAATATAGCGTTCATACTATGATTATAGATAGTATGATTAAGTAATACTTTAAGTAAACTTAATCGAACACCATCATTATCCATAATATCATAAGTAGCAAGAATGTGCTGACGAGCGCTATTTAACAAACTTTCTTTCTTTAATGTAGGGATAGTATCAAGAGTATATTCTTTACCATCAGCTTTGCGACGTTTAATCCAATCATTAGCTTTCTGATTATATACTTCTTGAACTAAATCTGCTAAATAACTATCGAAAGTAGTAATGACACTTGTATCAGTTTTGATATTAGTATCGTAAATACTTTTAGCAATATTTTCAAAACTATCAACACCAGTTGTAGCATTCCAACGAATGTAAGCAGTTACGAAATCACGAATATTACCAGTATTAGCAACAAGATTTTCATCATAAGGTTCATTGCGAACTTGCGCAATCATATTATGATAAACTTCTGCAATATCTACATTATTTATCTTTGCAATATGAGCAGGTAATGTGATATTTTTACCGTTCTCAATGTAAGTAATATTTAAGAACTGAAATGCTTTACCAGTCGGAATACCTTTTGCATCATAAATAGCTCTGCCATTCCAATACTTTCTATTATGACGAGTTTTCATTTGAGCAAGATTCTCGTCACTATTATCTCTTAATTGGAATATAATTTGTCCAAAAGTATTAAACTTAAAGACATCACTATTTACAATCTTTTCGATAGAATGAAAAATATTAGATTCTTCATTTATCGGATTATCTGTTATACGAACAAACTTATTTCGTGCAACAAGATTATCTAAATATTCAGTTACATAAGAATATATACGAGGAGCATGAGTAGCTAATCTACTACTAATACCATTCATCGGAAGATAAATATTTAATCCACGAGAAATAGCATCATTAATAAATGGAACTACTCGACTTTCAAAATCTTTTACATAAGCATCATAATCTGCATCAGTAAAATAATCTGTTGTCGTAGGTTTATTCGGAGTAATATTCTCACCCTTAAAACCATCAATTTCGATAGTATTTTTAAGACCTCGAATAGATTCTTGTCCAGATGTTGCTGGAGCACCTATCGCACGACTTTTAGTATTACCTGAGAAAATAAATACCGATTTAGGATGTGCTGCAACAGCGGCAGGTGTATAATTAGAACCAAAAGTCTTAACGTGAATTGAAGTACGAGGTTTAGAAGAATCTTTAATAAATAAATCATCGACTTCAAGTCGTTTTGTAGTCATCATATAACTACGAGGACTATCAGATGTTAAAAATACATATTGACCAAGCATATTAAGAATAACTTCGGTATATGTATAAAGAGCACCTTGTACTTCACGATATTTCAAACCTTTATTTCCAATCTTAACACCATTAAATGCAGATAATGCAAACTGATAACGACGTTCAACATCAGAAATAAATGTAGGATTTACTTCATATTCACCAATACTATTTTTAGTAAATATTCCAAGACCAGTCTTTTCGTCATAAATAAGAATATTATCTTCTGCACCCGGAGCAGTTAAAGTCGGGTCATTAAGATAATCCTTAAATATATGTTTAATATATTCAGTATTTACACCAGTACGAGTAACAAATCCACGAAGGAATTTTGTAAGCATACTATCATACTGAGGTGAATAATTAAGTTTACCTTGAACATCAAGATAACTCATATTCGTAAAACTGTTAAAATCATAAGTAGCAATTTGTGCTAATGAATATAAATATCCATTAATATTATGTGCAGGAATTTCTTTGCCACGATATGTATTAACACGATGTTTAGTATCGTTAACTACATTTTCAAGAAGAGAATTAACTCTTGAATATACTTCATTAGCATTATCGTTCGCATTATAATATTGAGTAAGAGCATCACGAGTAATTGCTAATCCTAAATAATTAATTACAGACATCTGTTTATCTAATAGAGCTGCTTTATCAATCTTACTACGTCTTGAAATAGGTTCAAAAATACGTTTAGATTTAGGATTAGTATAAAGTACATCATTCAGATTATTATACAATCCAAATTCAATATTTGTACTTAAAACACTTTCAAATCTATCAATATATGTTTTAACACCAAATGATTCTCGGTTATTCTGATAAATAGTAGCATTATTACCACCTTCTAATGCCATAATATTTACAGGAATAACAGCGAGTTTAATTCCAGAAATATAAGCATTTACAAAAGAATTATCATAATCAGAAGCAGCAGAACCATCATCTTCAAATACTCGTTGGAATATTTCAAGAATAGGAGTAAACTCATCATTTATAGCTGCAAGCTGTTGCAATCTATTATATACATCTTGAGGTTGAATATCGTAAAGATGTGCCTCAATAAGTTTATTCCATAAAACATTAATATCAATAGGTGCAGGAATATATGCTTTATTAGCAGTTCTATTCTTAAAATTACTCGAACCTACAAGAAGAGCTATTTGAGCTTTAACATGAGATGCTAACGTATTCTTTCTGTCAATACGTTCTTTTTGCAAATCATCCCACATTACTTCAATATCTTCAATAGCATCACGTTGTCCTTCTTCTGTACTTTCATCATCAACAATCCTATTATTTTGATAAGCACGCTTACGATTAATACCATAATTCTTATCAATATAATCAAGAAAATAATTAAAGATTTGACTATTACCTTTATTCAAATCAGTAAGTACATTTGCTACAAAAATATCGTTGAATCTTGTAGGAATAAAATTAGGTCGAGCTTTATACTCTTCAAGTTCTTTATTAAATTCAGCAAGAATTAAAGCCTTAAATCCACTACGAGAAACATCTCGATAATTAGCTCCAAAACGAGCTTGTCTTTGTTCCGCAGTAAGACCTTTTAACTTAAAGTAAGCAGCAGTTAAAACACGAGCCATATAAGCATAATCCATCTCATCAAATGTAGCTGTATTTACAATAGACGGATTAAAAGCGTGTTTAATATCAAGACCTAATGCGTTACCAAGAGATTCAAAATCTTTGCGAATATCTTCACTATAAGTTTCATCTGTCGAAAGAGCAGCTAATACAGATTCTAATTTAAGTTCTCCACTTGTATAAACGGGATAACCCGTAGCTCCATAAGGAGTACGGGCATCCGCTTCTGCATATAAAAACGCTGTAAGAATACGACGCTTAAAAGCATTCTCTAATGATACATCAGCATTATCTTCAGCATAACCTCGAATATTATTATAATCTTTAATAGTAGGTAAAACACCTTTTTCCATTAAAGATGTAATAATATCTTCAATAGGCTTAGTCTTAAAAGACTTCATTTGATGATAAAGACCAGATTTCTCAAGTCTTCCATCAGCAGTTAAACGATAAGGTTCAGGACTACATTGTGCATTCATAAACTAACAAATTTTGTTATTATTGTCATCAATATATTTATCAATAAATTCGATTACATATCCACCGTTTGAAGATACAACATTTTTCTGATTATTCAAAACATTTTCAGAACTATTTGAAAAAACCTGACCAGTGGGCGTCAAACCCACTCCCCCACCGGGTATTACTATGTTCGGGCCAATATCAGAAACATCAATACTATTAAGTGTTTCAGAATTATTGTCATCAAACGTAATTTCACTGTCATCATCAAGAAAATCTAATTCAGCTTGAGCTGCTCTTTGATTTTCTGTCAGAGGTACATCAGATGTTTTAATAGGTTCCGTAACTGATAAATTATCATGTGTTGCATCATTTGTAACATTAGTTTGATTAGTTGTAACTGAGGTTGGCTCCGCTGCTGGGCTTCGCCCAGCGCTCCGCTCCCCGGTGGGAGAGGAGGTTGCACGCCCACTGGTCGGACTTTTTGCGCGTCGGCTATTCACACTATCCAAACTATTAACTACTATATTTCGTACATTATTAAGTAAACTATTATCCGTAATTGTATCTATACCAATAACAGAAAGAATTGCATCAATAATTTTATCCCAAAGACTTTTACGTTTCTTAATCTTCGGAGCTTCTTCTACAATAATTCTATTTGCTAAATTAGCAAACTGTTTATTTGTAAAAGTATAAGTAACTATTTCAGCAGGAGTTTCACTTAATATTTTAAGATATGTACGAAGATAACCAAGTTCAAGTTCAGTTAAATCGCTCTTATATTTAGCATTAAATTCTTTAGAATCAACTTTAAATGCAGTGTCATTAATATCGCTAATTAATGTAGCAAGTTTATCGTATAATTCTTTAGAATTAGTTTGTTGTTCAAAATACTTATGAAGAGATTCATGAGTAATATTAACACCTAAATCAGTAGCAGTAAAATCACGTTTAGTAAGTTTATTACTATTGATAACGATAGTTTCAGTACCTTTATCATATTGAGCAATTATGAAATCTTGTTTACTTGATAGTTTCTTAATACTGAAATTAGTTTTACCATCAGCATAAATTCTATCATATAATTCAGCGATTCTGTTAGCAACATCTTCAGATACAAAATCAGGTATAACACCTAATACTCTAAGACCTGCTACTTTATCATCTGTAATATTAACAAGTTTTTGATACCAGTTTGTTTCAGTATCATTTGTCATTGAACTTAATGTTGTAATTGCTTTAACAGCAAATTCTTTCGTCATATCTTCTGATTCTCGAATAGGATTATCAGAACTTTCAGATTTAAGTTCAAAGAACATTGCAGGTTGAATAGAATCAATAGTATAATTGGTAACAACATTACCATTGGTATCTCTAATTCCAATAACACTTGTTGTTAAAGCGCCGGTGTCAAGAATAAAATCTTGCATCGAATCAAATGTTGAAGAAACAGATTTATCAACGATACCTTGTTGTTTAGCCCAATCAAGTATTTTAGATTTATATTGACCTTTAACTGCTGCGTAACCATCATCTGTTTTAACACCATAAGTATAATGGTCGCCTTGCAATGCAGTAGTAACACTACGTTGCATATTACCATACAGTTTACGGAATAGATTATGATTAAGTAAATCAGTTAAATCTTTACCAGTAATACCTCTTGCTTGCAAATCAATTACAGCGTAAGTTCCTTTGTTAGATTTACTCTTTTCAATAATACCATTTAATTGAGCAAGTTCTCGTGCTGTAAAAGGACTCTTAGCAATACGAACTTTTGAAGTAGTTCTATTAACTGGAATTACTCTACGACTTAATCGAAGTTTAACAGGAGTAAATTTATCACCAGATTTAGTATATTCAATACTAATTCTATTGATATAACTTATTCCATTTCCAAGTATATTCTTTTTACGAACAACTGTTTGGAAATCTAAATGTTTAATATAACGAGTTTTTCCAGTAGCAGGATCTGTATTTTCATAAAGAGAACTAATGTTAAACCATTCAGCTCCCGGAACTCCACGATTATAACTTGTAATGATAGCTTCTGATAAAGGAGCTAATCGACTACGAATATTAGCATTATGAGCTTTAGTTCGAGTCTTATTAGTATCATCTACAAGAGTATACAGACCAGATTTAGCATCAGTCGGAAGAGATGTAAACGTAGCATCTGAAATAATATCACTCATAGTTTGAGTAACAAATTCCATAGCAGCTACATTAAACGGTGTATCTGCAACATCACTTGCTAAATTACCACGATGTAATGGAACATAACTTTTTCCATTTTCACCAGCATTAGCTTGAATTTCTGCATACATTTGGAAATGCCTATCAGATGAAGTAATTTTATCTTCAACAATAGGATTATTAAATGCAGTATCAGTAGTAAGTGATGAAACTAACATTAAACCATCAGCATTAGGCTGACGTTGAATAATATTAACAGCAGGTTTACCATTAACTGTAACAGTACGTTGCATCTCTTCATTTACATTAGCTCGATAACCATTTGAATCGGCAAATGTAATAGGAGATTTATTAATACCTTTTAATACTAAAATTGCAGAACCTTTTTCTTTAATTTCAGTAATAAGTTTTTGACTTTGAATAAAGTCGTTTCCGAGTTTAGTATTTAGATTCTGATAAGCGTTCTTGATTCTAAGTCCATAACGAACATAATCATTAAGATTTTTAAGTCTTACATTATAGAACATAGGACTAATAAGATAATAAACCTTATTTAAGTCAAGAGCTTCGATATCAAACGCTTCTGGACTAACACCTTCGACTTCGGTATTATATTGGATAGCTCCAATAAAAGCATTGATTATTTCAGAATGTTCAGTTTTTGATGTATTACCATATTTATCTAATTCTTTAATAATTGATTTCAGTTTTGAAACAACTGAATCAGAAGTTTGTTGTTCACGAGTTAAGGCTTCAGTATATACTTTATAAAACTCCTTTGTTAAGTTAAATATTGTATCACTTCCACCAGCTTTTCGGATAATAGTATCTATAAATTTAGATGTTCCATAAGAATTACCAAAAGCAGAATCATATTGATTAACTCCACTTTCATCAATTCTACCTAATTGTATTCCATGATAAGTTTCACTATCACCTAAACCAATTCGTTCAATTAATAGTTTTTTACCATTTACATCTAAATTAACATCAACATTACCATCTTTATAAGTAACTTCAAATTCCTGACCTTCGTGTAAAGTTCTTAAAGCATCAAATAATTCAGTAGCCTTGAATTTAACACCATTAACTGTAATGTTGTTTTTAATAACACGAGTTTTAGAATTATAATATTCAGGACTTGTGATAATCTTATAAACTTCAGGTGTAAGACGACGTAAACCTTTGAAACCATTAGTTTCAAATTCACGTTGAATATGAGTTTTGAAGAAATCACTTAAAAACTTACCACGAAGATTTAAGTTACTATCAAGATAAGCACCGTCTGTTGTTTGAATAGGATTAGCAATTCGTTTATTAATAATATCAAACAAACGTTTAAGAGCATCAAGTTGTTCTTGTGGAACACCATTCTTACTCATTTGTTGATATATTGTATTAACATTTACATCATTTTTGAAATATTTAAGTGCATACCAAATAGGTTCATAGTATTTAATAACATCATTACGACCATCTGTTTGCTGATATATAGAATCAAGAATATCTTCGTAAGTATAAACGTGATTATCAGTAAATATCTGACGACCATCGAGTTTTACAATAGTATTTTCAATAGCATCAAGAGCATTACGCATTGAATCACTAATATAATAACGATAGTCATTAGTATTAAACTCATCTCTTGATTCAGTATCATCTATAAAGTCAGAAACACTGTTAGCAAGTACATCAAGACTATTAAGAATAGATACATCATCGTTTAATTCAGTACCACTTTCAAAATTATAATATCTCGAAAGAATAGAATAAGCCATTCGAGCATTTCTTAATAAATCAAGAACATTACTTTGACGAACAGCAGTAATAACATCTACTCCAGTAAGATTCAAAGCATCAACATCAGATACCAAATAAGGTTGAATTGATTGAGCTAATGTATGAAGTCTTGTACGAGTAGGAAGATTAGGAACAGCACCATAGTCTAAAAACTCTTTTGCTAAATTATTTATGGCAGTAGCAAATTCCATAATTTTAGAAGTTTGACTACCAAAGCCATCATCATTTACAAGAGCATTATACAACGGACTATTTTCATCTTGTCTAATAGCACGAATTTTACTAATAAACCTATTCATCACACTATTAATATATGCGATATTAGTTTTGTAAAATTCAGTTGTACTTTTAGCTACTTCATTAATAATACTATTTTTGAATAGAGTTATCTTATGATAGAAATTTGAATATCTAACAGTATCAAAATTACTATTAAGATTTTCAAATTTGATTTGAGTAAGACCTTCAATTTGTGCTCGAATTACATTATGGTCTACATTAATATTCTTAAGAGTTAATTTACCATCAGTGATAGTATAATTATTATTAAGAACATTAGCAACGTTAGCAATATAATCAGCAATAGCTTCACGCATTTTAGCGTTTTCCTCTTCACTATAACCAACTATATCACCACCATAAAGATTCCAAATCCAATCTTTGAAAAGATTAGATTTAAGATTGTTTGCGATACGAATATTACTATCTGATAATAACTGTTTTACACGATTAGCTTTTTCTAAATTCTCATTACTAATCTCAGTAGGTTGATATTCATTTATCCAACCAATAAAATTACCAATAATATTAGTTCGTAACGTATTAAGTTCAGTATTATCAATAGGAGATAATAATGCTTTATAAATATCACTATTAGAATCAGATAATTCTTTATACAGATTTATAATAGTATCTAAATAATGATTCTCAAATTTATCTGCTGAAAGTTTATCTTGAATACTATAAAGTGTTTTATAAATAGCATCAAATTTAGTTTGAATTTCATTTCGAATTTCAGTAATATCCATACCTGCAAGTTCTTTTGCAGAATATGTATCTTCCTTACCAGTCGCATCATCTTTTATAGTAACCATTACAGCACTAAAATCGGTTTCGTCGTCGGTTACGACCTCGATTCTTTGCACGGTTTTGGGCGATTCTGTGACATTAAATTTTGAGCCTACCGAATATACCTTATTTTTAATATCGACGGTATTTGGGGCCTCGCTGTCATCGAGAGAGTACGAAATCCCGTTACTGTCTGTCAGCACCTCGGTAGTAACATTTTCGGGTTCTTGACTTGCTTCTTGATTAGTAGTTTCAGTAGTTTCTTCTACTTTATCTTTAGCTTTTTCAATCTCTTCTTGTTTATCATAAACTTCTTTAAGTAACTTACTTCGTTCAGCCATAATCTCATCTCGATTATTAACATTTTCTTCGAGAGCCATTACAGCCATACTTAGTTGAGTTCGAGCCTCTTCAAGAGATTTATATGTTTGATTATTGTTATTGCGAGTTTCACGCAAACGTTTTGCAGCTTCATTATATTCAGCTACATTGTTATTTTCACGTTCACTCTGTTCTGTAATATCACTATTAATTCTATTAAGTCTTGTATCGTAATCAGCTAAATCATTTTCAAATAATTCAATCTTCCTACGAGTATCAGCAATCTCTCCATTATGAATAGCAAGTTCTTGCTCATATTGGAGTTTACCAACTTCTAATTCTGCAATAGCCTGACGAGCATTTGCAATTTGTTGTTGCAGACTTAAAATAGATTTCTTACTATTTTTAATTTCAAGAAGATACGGTTTACGAGCTTTGCGATTAGGTTGTTTTGTACTGATAGCACCTTGATTAGCAATATAAGTATTTAATTCATCAATTTGAGATTGCAAACCATTGATTGTATCTTCAATACTTTTAATCTTATTTACTAATCGAGTGCGTTTACCTTTAAGTGTACTAATCGCTTTATTACGAGTTTTATCTTCAAGCTGAGTTTTATAATCTTCAATAACTTTTTGCAGTTCTTCACGTTCTTGTTCAAGAACAATCTTTTCTACATTTAAGCTATGGAGTTTACTATCAATAGCTTTAAGGGCTTCATCTCGTTGCTTACGAAGATTAGACGCTTCAATATCAAAAGTTTGAATATCAGTATCAACAATAGCTAATTGACGACGATAATAGTCAAGTAAATAATCATCAGTTGATGCCTGAACTTTAAGAACATTGTCAAAAGGATTGCCCCAACTTAAACCCATATTACGAGCATGAATATCTCGCATAATAGTAAATTCTCTACGAAGAGCATCTACAACAGGTCGTTTGTTAGCACCGTAAACTTCTTCAAGTTGAGCATCTGATAATTTACTTAATTCATCAAAATATTCAACAGCATAATTGAACCCATTAGCAGAACCAATTCTACCCATAATACCAACAAGCAAACTTGAAGCAGGGTCAGTAATAGTTCTGTTAACTTTTGGAGTACCATCACTATTCATAACTTGATTACCAGCTTCATCTAAAACTGGAATTTCAGTTACTTTAATATTCATATCACCGTCAAAATCAGCAATAGCTGCGGCAGTATCTTGAATACCATTTATAATGTTAGTAGCTCGCTTATTTTCAGCTTCTTGTTGAGCTTTACCATTAAGTATTCGTGTAACACCATTACGTCCAGCAGACATTACACCACCACCGATAGCACCCCAAATAAAACTATCCCATGAAGAAGCTTGTTCAACAAGTCTTCCCATACGAGCTAACGGAGTTAAATCAGCAGTTTCATTTTCAATTCCAAGTTCTTTCTTTGCAGCAACGACACCTTCATTAAGTGCCATATCAACTCGCATTTCTTCAAGACCTTCAGATAAAGCAACAGAAAAGAAATCTTTTGTTTTACGAAGTCCAACACTCGGAATAAGTTTACGATTAAGTTTAGATGCTTCACTATCTAAAACAAAAGTCTTACCTTGTTGTGCAAGACCTTTTATATTACTTCTTAAACCTTTTTCAATAGAAATACTATTAACTGGAGCTTCTTTAATACCACGAAGCATACTATTGAGTTCAATAGCGTTAAATAATACTCCATAAGCCCAAGCATCATTGTAACTTTCAGAAGCATAAATAGATGCAAACTTACGAGCATCATCTTCACTGAAACCTAAATCGAGAGCATATTGATATTGTTCATCATAACCACGAACAATCTCTTCCATACTATCGAGATGTGCTCCGTATAAAGTACCAATTATCTGTTGAGTATAAGGATTTTGTAATGCACGACCTGCTTTATTCAATGTAGAACCTAAACGGCCAACACCGTTAATCATTGTTCCTAATTTACCAACAGCTTGTAAAGCTCGCATTTGTCCAATAACAGGAAACATAGATGCAGCAGCAGAACCTACGGTAGGAAACATACTTGCCCACCAAGTAGCATCACCCATACCACCAGCAAAACCACCTTTTTGAGCTTGTTCTGTTTGATAAATAGGCATTGTTTTACGACCCCAATTTTCAATATCTTTACCTATTCTCTGCCATTCAGAACCAAGACCTTCGTTGATAGCTTTGTCCCATTTATATTTGGCATTATCATCCCATATTTGACTAATAGCACGATATGTAGTAGGAAAGAAATTAAGAATACTACCGATACCAGTAATAGTACCACCTAGAATAGTAGTTCCTAATTGACCAATAGCATTTTTAGTTAAATACCAACCGCTTTGATTTTGTGCTCTATTTTCATTAAGAACACTTAAATCAAGATTAGGATTAACTTGACCTCGACCTAATATATTTTCGTATTCAGAAATATTAAAAGGTCGAATTGAAGATTGTTTTCTACCACGAGAAAGTTCAGGTTCCGGCATACTACCGGATAAAACAGGAGTAGCTCCTACTCCCTGAACTGGTGTTTCAGACGGAGTAAGAGCTTGCGAACCTGTAATAGGAATTTTAATATCTGTTAGATTTGGCATAATTTAATATCCTATATTAGCATTATTTATTTTATTCATTTGAATAGCCTCAGCGGCTTCTTGCATATCAAGAATAACTCCATATTGAGTTAAAACATATTCTGCAATAGGAGCTAATGCTTCATTTATAGTTTCATAATATTGAATATTGTTAGGAGTTATACCTTTAATTGTATAAAGACTATTTGGAATCGAGTTATATCCAAACTCTCCATAATGAACAGAACCATCAGGATATTTCAATCCACTAATATCTTTTATATAATAACCTTGTGTTGTTCTACCAATCTCAACCTTACGACTATTACCGTCAATACTATTATAGAAAGGTTCGTGAATACTCAAATCATATTCAACTTTACCTAAATCATCAACAGTTCTTTGAAGGTCTGCGATGTTTGCAACAGCAGGACTATTATTAGCACCAGTAGTATTGAAATCAATAAATCCCGAAGCATATTGAGATTCAATCATTCCAGCACTACGTTGTAAACCTTCTCCACCAATTTTAGCGTAGGGTTTAATATTACGGTAATTATCAAGAATTTGACGAGCAATAGTAGATGGGTCTACTTGTTCAGAGAAAATAATATTACCACGAGCAGCACCAGTTTCATCGAAAAGAGTAATTGCATATTCATTACGGCCTTCACGAGCTGCAATTCCATTAGCAATCGGACTAACTTCAGTCTTATAAATATCGTAATCAAGACCAAGTTCTTTACCTGAAAGAGGTTTAGAATTTTTAGTAGCGTTACTCTGACGAGTTACACTTGTACCTTTTGAATTAGTAGTAGTCGAAGTAGGAAACGCATCAAAGTTCATATACTTAGCTAATTGCATTCCGGTAAGACCAGTACCTTCTCCAGATGGAGTTTGAACAACACTAATATTACCAGCACCTTTTTTCCAATTTACCATAGCAGCTGCCATGTAATTTTGTTGGAATCTTGAAGGATTAGCAATAATATCACGAGTTGCTGTAAATTCAAGAGGTGCATCAGCAATAGCTTTACGATAACGATTTGAAACATTATCTGCTGCATTAGACAGAGTAGATTCAAACTCTTCTTTTGTTAGCATATCTCCGAGATATTTAGCTCCAGTTGTTACACCATCTTTTCGTACCCAAGTACTACTATATGTTTCAGGATTATAAAGTTCTTTATAATTTCGATTTATATAATCAACATATTTATCATAACTATCAAGTCTGTTATCAAGAATAATCTTAGCTTCTTCATTATTAACTCGATACCAACCTATACCACCTTCAATCCTATCTCGATGTTCTTTCCAAGTATCAAATACGGAATTAAGTTGAATTTCGTCAGAACGAAGTTTAGCTTGAAGATTATTATAATTACGTTGAGCAGTCTGAACTTGTAAAAGTTTACCTTTAAGATTAGCTGCTGTTTCTTCATCAAGACCTGCTGAATCAACTAATCTTTCAGCAGTAGAAATATTTAGTGTTTTAACAATATTACCATCCCCCGGACTAAGACCTAAAATTCCAAGTTCATCAGATGTAAATATCTGATTCATAGAATTCGAAAGTTTAGTCATTTGGTCAGTAATTTCATTACGACGATTAATGTTTTCTGCAACACTATCACCAGTAACTTCAAAACCACCTAATGTATCAAGATATGGAGCATATTGTTGAAGAGTTTCAAGTTCTTGCTGTTTACCTTTTGCACGAGCTTTAATATAAGCTGCATAACCGGGATTAGCAATTAAATCAACCGTAGTTTTAATATCTTGATAAGAATATAAACCTGCGGCAGCACCAGCTAAACTTTGAATGTTATTATTAATAAATTGACCAGATAAAACACTTTGTGTAAAAGCGGTTCTATCAAGATTCTCAATATCATCAGTAGCTCCAAGTACACCCTTAGCGTAACTTTCAAACATTTTATCTACATAATTCTGTAAACCAGCTTGAATAAGTTCAGGTGGAACTTGAGCTTTGTTCTGTAATATATCAAGAACATTAACTCCATATTCCTTATTAACAGTATCTAACAAAGTTTTAACTTCAGCAGGTAATTTAGAATTAACAGTAAACTTACCGTCTTTTGTAGGAGCACCAAGTTCATTTATGTTAATACCTAATCCATTAAGAGCAAACATTGTAGGATTGCCAGCAAATAAAGGAGCATAATCTCCTAATTCGTAATCTCTTAAATGTCCACCAGCAGAACTATCATCTTTTACAAATCGAGTAAGAGCATCTTGATTCTGCCAAATAGTAGTAAGATAATTAGTATAATCAGGATTAGATTTGAGTAATGACATAGCATAACTCATAATCTCTTGTTCTGTAATACCTTCTCTTTCACTACCAGTTTTAACAAAATGACTTGCTAATTTTTCACCATCAAAACCTGTTGCAACATCTAATCCATACTGACGTATCATATCAGGATTAGTAACAAGATTTTCAAATGATACCTTATCAGCTTTAGCCTTTGAAAGAATATCAAATACGTCTTTTTGATATTTATTTACATCGAACTTTTTACCGATTTGAACTCCATTAAAACCACCGCTTACGACAGTATTAGTTTCTGCATCATAAATAATATCAGAAGATTGTAAACGACTACGAAGTAGGAAAGCATTTTGATTTTGAGTATCCCAATCACTCTTTTTCAAATCTTCCATATACTGCTGTTCCAAAGCATAATCAGCTTGTACAGCTTTAAGACCTTCATTAGTAAGAATATTCTCAGTTTGCTTATAAATATAATCATCTGCTGCAAACCAATTATCTTGTTCCTTAAATTCATTAGCACCTTCAACAATCTTAGCTCTTTCAGAATCAAGAACTTTTTGTCCACGAGAAGTTGCTTTAATTTGACTTAAAGGATTAGCAATTCTGTTAATATATGCTTCACGATTTTGGTAATACTTTTGATTCAAAGCATTTCCAACAGCAGCATATACACTTCCATAATCTTGTAATTGTGGAGTTTTTAATGTATTAGTATCGTATCGACCTATTGCAATTTCTGCCATAATTTTATAATGATTAGTTTGTAAATTAGTTGTAACTCGTATGGCTTCGCCTGCTGGGCTTCGCCCAGCGGCTCCGCTCCCCGGTGGGGCAGGAGGTTGCACGCCCACTTGTCGCGCGTGTTTGTACCACTATTTGTATCATTACAAATATACAAAAAATCGTGAATATCGGACTATCTTATAAAAGAATAATCCGATATATCACGCACTACATTAAGCTCTTTTACGTCTTACAAGACCACCGCAAGCAAAACCACTTCTCATGTGATTAGTTACTCCACGAGGCCATAACTTTTCATATAAGCGGGCACTTGCGTAATTATTAACTGCTCCGGCAAGACCTTCAACTCCTTGTAACATTCCTTGTAATCCTTGCGTTCTGACTGCCATTAACTGTTGATTCAAGCCTACAGCTTTGTTATATTCATTAATAGCATCTTGATACATGATTTGACTATTAGCATTTCGAGCATTAACTCGTTCTTGCCTATTCAAATCATATCTTTGACGTTGATAATCTTTCTTAGCTCCATACAATTTATTTCGAGCAAGTTGAGCATTAATTGCAAGATTTGCTACACTATTTCGAGCAGTTTGAACATTACTTGTGTTATCAGTAATATATCGAGCAGCTCTACGTTCTTGTGTGCCAAGTTCTTGTAATTCCTCACTTATATCATAATCTGTACTATATTGGACAGCATCTACTTTATTACCTTTCGGAACATGAAGTGTAGATTCAAATTCAATAGCCTTTCGATTAGCACGAGTATTAAGAGCGTTACCTACAATTCCAAACAGTGAACTTGCAAGATTCATACCAAGTCCAAATTCATTAAATCCGAACTTAAATGCAGAACCACCGCCAGCACTTGCAGTAGTTTGAATCGGCGGTAAAGTAGTAAGTTTAGGAGCTGAAACTCCTGTAAGACTATAAGGTGAAGTATATCCACCAAAAGGTCTTTTCTTTCTTACCATTCCACCACAACGCATAACCGGAGCATTGTTACGAAGTCCTAAAGCAGTAGCATAAAGTTCTTGAGCTTCAAATAAATCTTCTGTTTTAGCATCAATAGCTTCAGATTCACCACGAGCTTTATTCATTCTATAAACTAACTTTTCAATATTACGAACATTTGTTCCAGTTTGTAATTTGTTAGTTTTACTCTTATCTAATGCAGACAAAGATAATGTAACTCCATCAGCAAGTTGAATAACTTGAGCTTCTTTTTTACCTTTCATATCAGTAAGTTTCTTTGCGTAATCAGCGAAAGTACGATTTGTTCCGGGAACTTTAATCGTATCACTGAATACTTGACCACCTTCAGGAGTTTCACGAACAACTTCACCAGCATACATTCGACCATTTTTAGCGCCGCCGCCTTCAATTTCCGAATCTCCATATATGATTCCAGTTTCACCAGTAGCAGGATTATATTGTTCATGTGTTTGACCATAAGCAACAACACTATTAGATGAATTAGGAACTACTTGACCGCCGGTGTTTAATTTTCTACGACCAATCATTCCACCTAATTTAGCATAAAATCCTGTACCTTCAGAGTAATTACCAAGATTACTTTGTCGAATAGTTGCAACATCATTTTCAACTTTATCTTGCATATTACCCAAAGTTTGCTGACGTTCCATTTCAGCTTGTTCAGCTAAAAGTTCTTGACGACGACGTTCTTCTTGACGCTTTTTCTTACGTCCAGTAAACAGACCAACGATGCCACCAATTAATGCACCGATACCAGCACCGATAGGGCCAAGCCAAGAACCAGCAGCTGCACCAGTGGCAAGCGCCGCAGTTCCACCAACAGCAGCTCCAATTCCCAATCCAGTCCCAGCTCCACTTAAAGCACTACCACCTACGATACCTTCGCCGTCTGCACTATATTTAGATTCATCAATATTACTGGCTTGAACTCGTGTACCCCATTGAACACTACCGGGGTCATTAATACTTGTTCCACCCCAATAGAATTTTCTACGAGGAATTCCAACAAGTCCACCGAATTTAGCAGTAATACCACGAGAAGTTAATACTTCATTGTTAATCTTATTTTGCATATTAGCATAAATTGCTGAATCACGAGCCATCAACTGATTTGCTTTTGCAATACCTTGTGCATTCAAATCAATATCACCTTCAGCATAAGCATCATCTAAGTATTTAGTTTTTAGACCAACACCTTCTCCATCAAAATAATCTCGATTGTTTTTACCAGCGACAATACTTCGATAAACATTACCAGACATAACGCCACCGAAATCTTTTCGCTTACGTCTTACAAGACCACCACAACGAGCAACTCCACGAGCAGTAACAATTTCATTATTGATTTTGTTCTGCATATTTGCATAAATAAGTTTATCGTTAGTAATTAACTTATCTACATAATTCTTAACTGGGATTCCAGTATCATCATTCTTTCCACCATGATAGAATAAATCAATCATAGCATTACCGAAAAAACTATTACCGGAATTACGAGTCATTCCTAAATAATCAGCAGTAGCATCATGTGTTGAACGAATACCACCGAAATTATATTTTTTACGATTAGTTTTACTCATATCTTCAACATAATTATCAGGATTATCATTAATACTAAAATTAGAAAATAATCTATTTCTAATCATATCATAATCATTAGAACTATTATTCTTAAATATTTCTAATTCAGATTTATCTCTTCTTTTATTACCAGTAGTATATTCTTTAATAATACTATCTGTATTACGTTCATTAGCACCTTTTAACAATTTCTTATATTGTCTAAAACCAGTTCGACCTACTCGATATGCAAGATTAGACATAAGATTAACAATAGGTTGAGGTAAAGTATTGAAATCATCAATACCATATTTCTCAGAATAAATATCACGAACATCATTGTAGGCTTTCGCCATACGACGATTTAATTCAGCATCAATTTGTTTTCTTGTTGCTTTACCTTTCGATTTAACAGATTTAGTAAAATCAGAAGTATCATTTAACTTAAAACCGGGGCCAATAGTATCATCACCACCTTCATACGAGGGATAAGGATAATAATATTTACCATCTTTTGAACGTGAACGAACAGTTTTAAGTTTACCATTTTCTTTAACACGAACAAATTCTTTATCACCAGTCAATTCGTTATCCCAAATATGTTGAGAATACTCATTAATATAACGAGTAACTTGACGAAGACTATCAGGATTAACTTTACGATTAGACATACCATTAAAAGTTTGAGTAACGTGACAAGTGGGCGTGCAACCTCCTGCCCCACCGGGGAGCGAGGCCGAAGGCCGAGCCGCACAAGTTGTTACAAATTATCTTTGATTATTACGATTATCAAGAATCCATTCAGGATTAACATCAATAAGTTCCCAAAGTCTGTTATTATCACTATTATTAAACTTCATTATGCAATAAACATATTGACAAATGAACTTATTAACATCATACCATTTAGCTTTACGTTTTAATGCAGATTCATCTACAACTAAATCAGTAATCATAAAAGGTATTTGTTTGTGTATATCATTAACATTATTAAATCTCCAAAGATTTACTTTATTAACACCAGTTGTACCATTATACCATTTATCATTAAATTTAACAATTCTATAACCAGTACATTGGTCATCATTATGAACTAATATAGCATTAATAGTTTTCTCAAATTCATTAATAGTAGGTAACAGATTATTAACAATATCAACTCTGTCTTTCCAAGCAATATTATTTAATAATTTGTTATAATTATTATTATCATTAAGAATAAATTTAATATATGATTCTTTAATAAGTTGATTACCAGTATCATCTTTTAAGAATCGACCATAATTATTTTTAGATATTGCATAAATACCATGTTTATCAAACCAAAATAATCCATTTCGATTGGTAATACCTACGATAGGATTATAGTCATGGAATGAAATCCAAGCATTAGCAATAGGACTAAAACTAATTGTGAACTGTCTGTTATTAACATTTTGGACTAAATATAAGATATTAGTATCTTCATTAAATGCCCAAATTCTACCATTATTTTTAAACGGATTAACTACATCTTTTACAAGATTACCGTCAAACCACTTAAGAGCATTGAGCGCAGTCATATTACTTACTTTATCTCCATTGATATTAAAGATACGCCTATGAACTGCATCAATAACAAAATAACCAATAACATTAACATGAGTATCAAAATAACTTTGACAACCTATATAACCACTGGGACTATATGTAACCTCTTGAGGTTCCATATTAAATATATCAGCTGTACCTAAATACGAAGTACCTTCATCAGTATTAGAAAGTGTATCACGAAGTTGCAATAAATGCAAACCGTATGTTTGTTGAATATAAAGATTTTTATTGTCAGTTTTTAATGCAATAATTTCACCTCGATTAAAAGGCATATCTTTATAATCATCACTTCTAAATAATCGCCAATTAAGATTAGCATTTTCAGCACTTTGTAATTGACTACGAATTATACGATAAGGATGGTCTTGAGTTCCGGGAATTTCTTCAAAATAAGTAAATGTTTCAATACCATTCTCATTATAAACAGGAGAATAACCTTTACCAACACTACTATTTATGAAATTATCAACTTGATAACTTAATTGATAAAATTCACGTAATTCATTACCACGTTTACCATGATATTTAAAAGATTTATCTACGTTATTAATACTAAATCGAGCAAGAATATTAAATTTACTTTCAAGAGGAACAGTAAATATCCAACGATAAACAGTAGCATTACTGTCTAATTCTTTTGCTTGAGCATCACCATAACGATAGTCAGATGATGGAGCAGTAGCTCGAAGAGTTATATATCCAATAAATGTATCACCAACTAAAGGAGTTATTACTTCAGAAGAACCTTTAATATTAATTACATTAGATGCAATTTGAAGTTTCTGATTATTAACATCAGAATAAAGTGTTTCAGAATTATTAATTAAATCGGCAATATATCCTCTCGCCCATTCTTCATTATCTGTACCTTTATTAAATCCATCAAAACCTTTTTCAATACGATAATAACTATCGCCAGCAATATTGTTTTGAGAACTAATATTAGCATTGATATATTCAAGTGAAACATCTTTAGTTGCACGAGAAGTATCAATAGTAAGACTATTGATGTCAGCATCTAAGAATCGAGTTCCAGATTCATTAGGATTTGTATCAAATCCATCAAAATCTTCACCTTTCCATTTAGCTGGAAATACTTTTATATCATCATCAAGTTCTTCATTTTTAACAAATTTAAGAACATCAGTTTCAAAGTATAGAGGTTTAAGTTTACCTCGAATACTATTTATCTTATTATAGAGATATTCAAATGTGTAAAATCTTGCGTTATCTCCACCAAAAGGATTTTTATAAGTTTGATTCTTACCGAAATTGTTAGTTTCAGTATCTCGCATTGCGAAACCTTGTGTAACAATTCGAGAATTATTAATATTATGTTCAACAAAGAAATAAACTATTGAACTAATATATTTATTCATTAAGTCTGTTTTACCAGCAAGATTAGCTTTGATATTAATATTAGGACTTAATGTATAAGTAGGATTCCATTCAGAAGAAGTAGAATATAATTGGGTTAACCAATTAAATGTCGGAGCAGTTGAACCATTAACTTTATAACTTAATCGAGCTTCAATTAAAATATATTTAGTTTCTTTTGCATCAAGATTAATTACGAAATTAGTTTTGGTATTAATTGTATTACCAATAAATGTAGATTTACTATCAGATGCTAAAAGATTAGATTCAGAAACTTCATAATACCCAGTTTCAACTTCAGATTCTTCTGAATCAATTTGTTTAACTACCGATGTAGCATCATAAACTTTTGTAGTTAAATTTATACCAGCAGGTATCACACTATCTCCACCAAATGTAGGACTGCATTCAATACCAATTAATTGACTCGATGTACTCTCACTTGTTATTTCTAATACCACAACTTGATAATCAGAAGGATTAACTCCACCTTCAGAATCTTCAGTTGTATACGGTAATGGAAGACTTGGTAATTTCAGTTTACCTTTTGTTAAAGAACGACCTTTCGCTTTAACAGTTGCGTGTCCAGTTGAAACTCCGTATAAAGTGAAATAACGATTACGAGCTATTGTAGGATTCTCACTACTAACTCCAGTTTTAGCAATTTCATCTACTTGTTCAGTAGCATCAATATCGGGTAAACTCTTCCAACTCGGACTTATAATCTTACTAATATTTTCAGATTTATAAGGAATTTTATGAGCATTTCGATTAGTAGAACCTACGGGGTATGCTTCAATATCATAATTATTAGCTTTCCAAGGAATATGATGTATATTTACAAGGTCACCTTTATAATCATAATATCCAGCGTAAAGAACATAAACTTCACCACTCTTGAAATAACGTCGAGTACTATTAATATAAGAAGAACTCGGATTCCAACTTAATTGAACATCAAGATTGTTCTCTGTAAATTCTTTAAGTTCACTATCAAGTTTACTATAATCAAGAGTTTTTACATTACCTCGAATAAGTCTATTATTGAAATTAACAAGAGTGTTATCTCGAATATATGATATATTTTTAATAAAAATATCATCAAGACTTATAGTAGATAAATATGAAACATCACTTACAATATGAGTAGTACTTACACCACTAATTGAAATGTCATCAGTTTCATATGATAATTGAGCTTCGTCAGTAATATAAACAATAGCAAACCTACAATGTTTATATTTAATACCACTATTTCTAAAACTAATAGTAATATTTTTATTGATTTCGATACCTAACGCATAATCTTCTTCATAATTACCACAAACAATAAGTGATGTACTCAAAGGAGAATAGTTTGTATAAGTACCATCATCAAGACGATATTTAATTGCTATTTGATAAGCACCAGTTTTAAGATTACCACCGTCTTTAACTTCTAATTGAAGTTCAGGATAAGTAACATTTGGAATAAGATTAAACGAATCAACTTCATCAACAGCGATGTCATATCCTATCGCAGTATCATCTCCATTGTTACCATCATAAAACGGGTCAGTTAAATTAATAATTCTTGTTTCATTTGCTGATTCATCAGTTCCCTCAGTAAATGTAACAATCAAATTTTCTTTATAATTGTATATATAATCTCCATGAATTGGTCTATCAATACTGAATCCAAATGCACCCGATGTACTATACAAACAACGTTTTACAGTTGGGTTATTATCATCGAGATTAAGATATATAATAGCGTCGTTAGTTTGTAAATCAGATTTATCTGCATTGTTCCAATGTTCTACAACGCAAAAAAGTACAACACCAACATTAGTTGGAATTGTACCTATAATATTATATTTGTGATTATCAGCATCACTATAAATATAAGGAATGATATGCCGATTTGTAGGATGATTTTCAAGAATATCATCTAATTCACCTATGAAATCAAATCCTCTTTCATTAAAATAACTTTGACCTTTATTATCAATAGTTATATTTTTAGCATATCGCAAAGATTTATCTTGTGCAATATGAGGTGAATTATCTAAATCAAGACCTAAAACTTTCATAATTTCTATTATTCTAATGTACGAAGAATAGTAGCAATATTCTCTCGACGGTCGTTACTAAATTTGTTACAAGAAACTCGAACTTGTATTCTCATTCTATCGAGTTCTATCGCAGGATTTGTATAAGGATTGTTTGTTGTAAGACTTACAACCGGATGTTTATAACCTCTTAATAACATTTGTTTAAGAACATAAAGTTTAAGATATTTTTTAAGAGGGCCGTTATTATAAATAAGAGGAACATCCATATTTATAATACTATCATAAACAACTGGTAAAGCTCGATATCTTAAATGAATAGTTCCATAATCAACGTTAGTATGAATCCAGTTGTTACTAATGTAATAATAAGGTTGTTCTTTATCAACAGGAGCATGATTAAAACTATTATTTTTATCACCGGGACTTGTTATATCTGCATTTGGAATACCGGGATAAGGAGTATATGTCGGAACAGTTGTTACTTTTTCAGTGATAGTATCTTTGTTAAATTCAGCTGAATTTTTAAGAACAGCTTTTTTATTATTTATAATGACATCAATTACACCACGAAAATCCCACGGTAATTGACAACGATGGTCATCAAATTCAATATCTTTTTCTACATTAACATAAGCTTGAATAAATTTAAGTTCTTCCAAAGCATTTGCAACCCAAATAGGAAAACGACTTACAAAGTCATCACTTTGTATATTATAATCGTTATACATATCTGGAATTAATGTAGCACTACTAATGAATATATTATTATCAATCATAAAGCATTATTTTGTTTAGGAAGATTATTTCGATATAGTTTAATAGCTTCGTCAGGATGATTAAAACAAATTGCAAGAATTTTATTGAAACAATTAAGTCTTCGATTTGTTGCAATTTCATCGACAGTTTTACCTTTCATTGCAAAAGGTGTTCTGTCAATAGTTTTTTCACCGTTTTCGTAAGCACTACTTGTGTGACCAAATTTGAATTTATAATAGACACTTTGTGGTATTCGACCTTTGACTTTATGATATACAGCTTTTATACACCAGTCATAATCATAATATATGAAATAAGGAATACCATTTGGATTATCAGCAGTTCGTATGTTAATACCTTGTTCTAATAATTTCTTTTTTAAGTCTTTTGTAGCACCCCAATCGACAACACTACATACATCACCGGGCATCGTCTTTTTATAGTAAACATAAACGTAACCTACAGAACTACCAAAAGAATAATTATTACCTTTACATAGTAAATTAGCTATCTCATTATTAACTTCATCTTGCATATAAGTATACATTTCAGAAGGTAACTCTTTAAGAGCAGCAAGAGTTTCTATATCATCATCAAGTTTATCAAGACGTTCATAAACTAAGTAATTATAACTACGAATATAACTCATTAGTTTAGTACCAAGTAGAGCATCTTGTTTCTTATTAAAATAAATCTTGCTACGATTATCAATATCGAATACTACTGAAACATCAACACCGGCTTCTTGATATTTAGCAAGATTATCTTTGATATTATAAATACAATCATTGCGTCGTTCATAAGCAAGATGTAATTGTTTAATTAAAGAATTAAGTTGTATTTGAACTTCTTTAACGAAATCTCTCCAATAATATTCGTTATCAACCATAATGATAGAAACATGATATTAATCTTGGCCATTACCACGTTGAGCAATAGTAGGATTATTATTATTCGTTTTAATATCCAAATCTTGAGGATAAATACCAAATTCAGTTTTAAGTATTTCTTGAATTATACTTTCAAGCATATCATTAGGTAAAGGTAATTCAATATCTTGACCATCTTCATTCTTAAAGAACGAAAGAACTTCATCAGGATTTTCAAATATACCTGTAATCATTATTTCGTTAATTGGTCGTCTATCATCAATATCTTTTGTACCAACTTTTTCAGCAATAATTATATGACCGTTTAATATAATATAAGCTCGTGGATACCCGGTGGGAGAGCAGGTTGGACGCCCATTTTGACGCAGTTTAAGAGATGTAATAGAACTTTCATACATATATCCATTACCAATAGTATCACCTACAAACGCAAAAGGCGCATCACTTTGTATGCGCACGGGTGTAGGAACTTTGTACTTTGTTCCTAATAATCTAATTTTATTAGCAACTCGATATTCAGTAGGAAGAATATCACTATATTTCAACTCTTCAACAGGAGCAATAAAAGTAAGTTTAAGAATATCATCTATTCCATTTTTCTCAACGCTTTGTCGGATACGATTTGCAAACATAGTTTTAATCATATCCTTAACACGTTCTTTAAGTTCGTGATTATTAGGTTGATTAACCATGTTTGCAATACGAGCTGCATATTGATTAAGTGTTCCCATATCTTACTTATTTAGATTCAAAAGATTAGCAATAGTATTTTGTTTTTTCCAAATATATTTTTCATCATCAGGATTAAATCCTTCTACGATATTATATTCAAGAGAAATAAAACCAATAGGTGTTTCTTTAATAGGATCTTTAATAAGAAAAGTATAAGCAGACTTCATACCTCTACTTTCAAGTTCATCTTTATAACATCTGTCTTGAAACTTATGTTTACTAACATCATTACAATAATGACGATTTCTAACAAGAAGATTGTGAAATAAATAAGGAAAATTATTAACAAGAACATCCTTAAAAGATTTCTTATAAGATACTACACAACAATCATAATCTTCACCAACAACAGTGTATTTATCCATTTCTACACCATTAATGAAATGACCGCCATTATGAAAATAAGCAATATAAACAGCATTAGCGTGAATAGTATCTCGAATAGAAGCACATATCTTATCAAGTTCTATATAACAATTACTTTTTTCAATAGTAAGTTTTTGTTCTTTACGTTTAGGAAATAACCATTCTTTTAGATAAATACCAGCAATCGTACTTATGGATGTTATTATAGCTACTATAATAGCTGTATAATCGAACATAGATAGGCGTATAAGAGGATTAATATTAATAGGTATATTATATTGGGCTACTAACAAATATACGTTAAAATCCCCCATTTCCAGCCGTAATTACATGAAAAAAGACGTGCTAATCTAATAGCACGTCTTACCAAACAAATTACAATAGCCCATTAAATAACCCTAAAATATTCCCAAACCTTATCACTACTTGCATCTTCATCTTCGAACCAATTACTAATAGTTGCTTCTACGATTTTATCTTCGATTTCATTATTTGTTGCATTAGGAAACCATTTTTCATAAAGATTAATATTATCGTGATATTGAGCATTAAGAGCTACATATACATCCCACATAGTAACATCTTTATTTAACGGACGTATTCTCCTATCATAAATCTTTTTAGTAGCTTCAATACTAAACAAAGGAGCATCAATTTTAATACCTTTATTATTAGTATGATACATTTGAGAAACTTGATATAAAGCATAAGGTTCAGTGAAATGTTTACCAATTAATTTCTCATGAAAATCTTTCATTATTTCAAACAAAGATTCTTCACTAACATTAGTATTTTCACAAACAGCTTCTTTGAAATGACATATAATATCCCAAGCATTATTAGCATCTATACGAACAGTCTGCTTATAATGTTCCATTAACTTATTTAGATTTTTCATAATTTTCAATATTAGTTTTTAATTCATTAAAGTCATCTTTATCAAAAACAACAGTTTTATTCATAAAAGGAATAGTGATTTTTACAGAACCTTCACCAATAGTTATACCATTAATTGTATTAGCTTTTGAAACAATTAATCTGTCAATCATATCAGTAAGTAAACCATCTGCATCTACCATACCTTTATCATCTGCAATTAATGATAGAGCTTTATCTAATTTTGAAACATTGTTAGTTATAACTTTTGATATATAAGGTTTAGCAACAATATCAAATAAAGGATTATTACTTGATATATCAGCTATTTTAGTATTAATAAATTTCAGAATTTCCTCAATTAAATTATCTTTGTTAATCATAGTTTATTTATTTATAGATTCACAAAATTCTTTATAAGTAAGATTAGGATTAGCTGAAGCAGCAATTTGGAACTTTTCAAATAGTTCTAATTTCTTATTAGATTCAGCTATGATTGCATTCTTACTCGACTTAATATAATTAAGTTGCTGTGTAAGTAAATCTTTACCAACTTGAGATTGTTCAATTACACCTTTAACAGAATTAATAAGTGCTTCTTGAACAAGTTGTTTTAATTGAGTATCTATTTGAATATATTTAGTATCACTAAATAATATATTTCGTTGTTCCTCATTTAAGCTACTAATTTCATTATCAATAGCTGTCCATAAAGAATCTTTTTGTGGATTAGCTTGTTGATTACTTCCAGCCATTTTATCTTTAATAGCTTGAAGATATTTTACTCGTTCATCAATTTCTCTTGTATAATCAACAGCTTGAGGAAAAGGATTTGAAAGAATTGGGTCGTATCCAATATTAAATGTAGGGCCATTCATAATTGTAAGATTTAATTGAAAAGGAGAAGTACTTCGGTTTTTATACCGAAATACTTCTCGAATAGAAAGAGTAGATTAATTAGCAGAGGGAGCAGGTGTTGTCGCACGACAAGCGCAAGGGTCATACGAACTATAACCTGTAACCGTAGGAGTATTCGGAAGAACAACTTCACCCGAAATCATACGACAAGTACGACGGAACAGATTAAACTCAGCTTGCTCAGCAACACGAGCGATAGCAGCTTGAATAAGAGCATCCTGATAAGGACGAGTAGCACGAAGAACAGCTATCTCTTTCTCAAGCTCACCAACACGAGCATTAGTAACATCAAAACCATCACGCTGATTTTTATACAGAGCAAAATCTGCATCTACTTGGCTCTTATAAAGACCAAACATTTCAGCATTAATCGTCTGACGGTCATTAAAACGAGCGGTCTGACCATTGAAAGCCAAAGTCCACATACCATTGATAAGTTCACACTTATCTTCTTTCTCTGCAATACCCTTGGCACCGATTGCAGCTGCACCAGCAAGACCAGCACGGTTTCCGAATAAACCACCGCCAAGACCACCGCTTAACAACCATAAAGCCGTACCAGCAATACCAAGTCCAAGACCAGTACCCGCAACACCTTTTGAAGCATACTCTTTCTTGTCATGTCCAGAAACTTCAACTATCTCATGGCCAGTTTCAGTATCAATCATTTTCATACTATTATAAGTATTAGTTAGTTTGTTTGTTAATGATAGAGTAATCGACTACAATACAAACTTACCACTAATATCTTCAATAACATAAGGATATGAAAAATCCCGTAACCTATTAAGATTACGGGATTTATAACGACCATAGGAAATTAATCTTTATTATCAGATAAATAACGTTTAGCATTATCTAAGTCTTTAAGTGTCCAACTTAATTCATTAAATCCTAAACGTTTACGACCGTGAGGAATAATGCCTTTTCTTACAAGATAATCAAATTTATTAGGTGTAATATGCAGGACATGTTCACAAATATATGCTTTTGAAACAGTAGCTACACCTTTATTTAACATTGCAAGATGATCTATAATAATAGATGCTTCCTCCTCAGTTAAATTACTATTTCCAGCGTTGATATTAGAAATAGCATTTTCAAGTACAGCCACAAGAGCTTTCTTATAATCAGTCATTTTCTCATTCATCAATTTTACAATTCTTTTTAACATAATAGATTATAGCTATAAAGACACCAGCAATGATATAATGAATTGTCAATAAAAGACCATCACTACAAGTACCAATATTAGTATATCTAATTAAAAGAATATATAATAGAACAAATAGATCATAGGTTATAACAATTTTATGCCAATTACAAAAGTTAAATACATAACTACAAGCATACATCATTATAACGAAAGCTAACGAACTACCAACAGTAATATCAAATAAATCTAATATTACATCTTTGATATCCAACATTGCAAATGTATTATTAATCAGAATACCCGCAGCAACAGCTACGGGTATCCATTTAGCAATTAATAAGAACACTTTGTGCTTAAAGTTTGCCATAGTGTTTTATTTCTTTTTAGAACCTTTCTTAATCTTCTTAACATCACCAGATTTAATGCCAGCCGTACCAGCACCACGAGTTACTTTTGCCATGACTTAATTAATTTTAGTAGTTTTATCAATTTTCTTATAATCAACACCAATCTTTTTTAGAATCGGTTTGAATATCCAACTCCAAGCAACTGGTGCGAGAACAGAAGAATTAATTAGAATAACCGTTTCTTCATAACCTCCTGCTCTATAACCTGCGGCAATTGCAAAACAACTTATAATCATAACAAGTCGTTTAGTCCAAGTGCCAACAACTTTATCACCATTTAAATCATCAATCACTTTAATTAGAATATACGTTAGTATATTCACACAAAGCATAAAAGATAAATCGAAATGCGTGTTGAATAACTCAATGAAATTACTTATTAGTTTATCCATTTAATTAACGACCTCCGTATTTCTTATTTGGAATATATTTTAAGAAACTAAAAGGAAACAATTTCTTCTTATAATTTGGATCACTTTCTAAAGCTCTTGCTTCACCTTCGAAACAAATATCTTTATAAGCTCGATTATAAGGAGGTAATATGATTTCAATTATCCAACTAATCACGTAAGCAATTAAAGGAATAATTGGAGTTAGTGATAAGCACCACCAAGAATAATTTGTAGTAAGACTTAATATGATACTTACAATAAGACTGAATATAAATAAGACTACTTGTTGATAACTATGACAAGATTCATGCCGTTCAACAATAGGAGTTATCTTATCTTTGTATTCAGTACGAATTACTAACCACCATAATAAAGTCATACATAAATATCCTTTGAATGGTATAAATTTACAATAGACTTTTTTCATGATTTAATATATGAATTATTATTCAACCATATAAGATTGTTATTTCAACCATATAAAATTACTGTTTTGCCATATAAGTTGTTTTAATAGTATTAAGTCTTGTAATAATCATACTATTAGTACCTGTTATAGTTCCATTATCCTTACCTATAATGTTTAACGCATTAGTCCATGCATTATGAAAATCTTCACAATCAATATTATCTTTTATATTATATATACCATCAACTGTATATCTTGCATTATCATTTATTATAACAGTCATTTTTATAGGAAGTTTTTTAATTTCTCCACCATAATAAATATCAGCTAAAGTAATAATAAAACTGCTAAATACACTTCCAGTAGTAGGTTTTATAAGCACATTTAATTGATACGGATTACCAACATCTTCTTTTTCAAAAGGTTTAAATTCCCAACCACTAACCTCTGTTATAATTTCATCATCAGTAGAATTATCACAATCTAAACCATGCATAACGAAATTATCAATATTTAATTTATTAGGAATACAATATCTCAATGTTGCTTGTGCATTATTTAAACTTGCAGCTCTTGTACTTGTTCTATTAAGAATAAATAAAGGGAATGAAGAAGTATTATCATTATTATTATGTGTAGAAAAAATAAACATAGTAATAACGTTAGTACTAACGATTTTACTTACAGTTCTAACACCTTGAATATAAGGATTCTCTTCTCCATTACCAAAAAATAAATTTTGATTACCACGATCCTCAGTATTTCGAGAAGGAATATTTATAAAAGAATTAATTAACTCACCAAATTGAGCTTGTGTAGGTATTTTACCTGTTTCAAAATATTGTTTAAGCTGACTTTTAGTTGCCATAATATAAGTAAGTTTAATTATTTGATTATAGTTATTATTAACAGAATAATTAAACTTACTATTTACAATAGAAGCTTAATATTCTGTTTTCATATAATTAGCTAAAAATGTAGTAATATTAGTAGGTCTTCCAGTAGATTTTCGAATCTGTTGTACTTGACTATCATAAGTACTATCGGCTTTTGAAGTACCATTCGGAACTCTAATTGTTACTTCTGGAATATTATTAACTAATGAAATTTGTTTTGCTCTAATAAGTATCCATTTATCAACAGACAAATTAGTTTTAGCAAATTCAACAATAGCTCCATGTGGTGAACCAACATCAAACCAATGTTTTTCATAAACTTCATTAGCTTCTAAAATAATATGATATGATGATAACATTTTACCATAAGGTAAACCTACATTACGCCATATAATATCAGAAGGTATAGCATTAATACAAGTGTTATCATCAACCTCATGCATATCTCTATTACCAGTTACACTATACCATTCATTCATTTTAGAACCATCAAGGATAGTATAATCAACTGGAACAATACCAGTTTCTTCAAGAGGTCTTCCTTGATTACATCTCAGAATAATATAAGGAATAACTGTACCATTAGAAGCATCGTAAAGACCTAAAAAGATATAAGTATAATTATCATCAATAGATATAAATCTATAACCACAAACATGAGGAGCACTCGGATTATACAGTCTTAATGTACTGTCCCCCCCCC
>ERZ1673695.234-NODE-234-length-95550-cov-30.861249_pt1 | contig 95550 bp, 86 predicted proteins | sample MGYA00580225_ERZ1673695 | MGnify/ENA primary metagenome ERZ1673695 (study PRJEB41218, sample SAMN15661739) | gut metagenome | host: Homo sapiens | place: Canada: London | collected 2015-08-20/2019-03-30 | study: EMG produced TPA metagenomics assembly of... | reverse complement strand
ACTGAGGATAGTTAAATGAACAAAATTGAGGATATTTAACTTGACATTTATATCATCGGCATCACCACCTTTCAAGTTTTTATGTAGGGCGGCTTTTTGCAAAACAAAAAGACCCGTATCTGTTTTTGCATACGAGTCACGAAACACCAAAAAGCGAATGGCACTTTGTTCGCTTAAAAATGATGCTCCGTGCCTTACATATGTAAAATTAGATACGAGTCTTTATCAAAACTCTTGTGGGGGCTATCAATACTCAAACCGAAATACGAATGCTCGGCGGCTGATAGCATAGGCACACAATTACATCTATTCAATTTTCAAGACCTCATCTTTGTGAGGGGCTTTATTTTATCATACTCGGAAAAATTTGTCAAGACCTTTTTGAATATTTTTTTCGGTTTTGGGAAATAATATTTAGTTTGACACAATCGGTCTAAAACACCGTTATGTTGCTTCCTGGATTGTCACGGATTTTTTGCTTTCAAAAACAAGGTCACACAAGCAATCATACTTGTGTGACCTTGAACATTTAGTTATTGTTTTTGAAAATGGATGTCGGTAAGAAGAATCGGGGTTTCCTGATCATCTTCCTCACCTTTCCATGCTACAATGAAACGAACTTCTGACGATGTAGGAGCATAACCTTTGTTTTTAAGTTTTTCGAGCATCTCCACAAAGGTTTTTGAGAATTTTGCCACGCGCACATCTCGACCGTGAAGTTCGGCACTGAGATATACATCGTCTATCTTTAATGCGGTGCCGCTTCTCAAATCGAATATGAGTTCCTTTTTGTTTTTGAAATAATCGAGAACAACATCTCTGTGCGTTGTTTGCAATACGATTTCCGACGGCTCACTATAATCGTTGCTATCAGCAACATGAATTACATCGGGGAGAATATATTTTGCAAATAAATCGGTGTTGGCATGAATGAATAGATTGCTCTTTGCTCTTGTCATACCGACATATAGCTTTCTGCGTTCCTCATCGTTCTTTCCGTGGGCATCCTTGAGCATCATATATACGCTATCAAACTCACGCCCTTTGGATTTATGTATGGTCGAAACATAGATTACCTCTGCTTCGCTATCAACATAAAAATCTTCATAGTTTGATTCGCTTATGAATTCCTCCAAATCGGAAATGTATTTTACCGAATGAGTGGCTTCAAAATCAAGCACAAGCTTGCGAATATTATCAATACACGAGCTATTATAGTACTTGCTAAAGAGTTCCTTTTTCGCCTTATTCCATATCTCGTCGGGGATAACAGGCGAATGCAGATCTTTTTTAATAGCGTTAAGGAATACTCGCACCTCTACGAGATTGATTAATTTGAAGCCGTCAAGCGATTGTATAAGCTTTGCGCGTTTTCCGTATTTCAAAAGCAATCCCATTATGCGAAGTGCCTCATCATTGGTGTTCGTAAGTACACAAGCTCTGCCGCCAGTATATGTTGCAATTAGATTTTGAACGACTGCTTCTTCCATATTAGCAGAAGTATGGCGTGTGATTTTTACAACTCCTGTTTCCTCGGTAACAGGCTCCACGGGAGCAACCTTCATACGATTCGTAATCGTTTCCGCAAACGCATTCGCCAATGCAACAACATTAGCTTTGCTACGATAATTTTCGACCATTTCGTATTTGTTTGCGCCGTACTGTTCGATCAGCGTTCTTAAATGAACAGAATTAGAGCCACGGAACTCATAGATGTTTTGATCGTCATCGCCAACGGCTATAATTCGCATATCGTCATTTTGAGCCATCAAAGCACGAACGAGAGCGAATTCATGCTCGTCCATATCTTGCGCCTCATCAATAACGAGAACGGTCTTGGTAATTTTACCTTGCTCTACCTCTCCGTTGCGAATCATTTCGGCGGCATCTCTAACAATGTTTTCCGATGCTTCAAGCGTTCCGATCTTGCCGAGCAAATCAAAGCAGTAGGAGTGGAATGTTTTGATTTCGATGAAATTCGCTGCATTTCCAATAAGCGTATGTAACCGTTTTTTAAATTCGGTAGCCGCAGCTCGTGAGAAAGTCAGCATAAGCATCTGCTCATGCTTAACATCCTCTAACTGATAAAGAGAAGCGAGCTTATGAACAAGGACTCTTGTTTTTCCACTTCCGGGACCGGCTGCAACAACTATATATTTGGATATATCGTTGATAATTTCCTCTTGTATATCGGAAAGATCACCAAACAGCTGATTATATCTGTCGGGTGTGATATTTCGCTCAATCTCTTTTGCGCGCTCTCCCTTAAAATACTTCGCAATGAATTTTTTGAATTCCATATTGAAGTAATCCTGAACAAACTGCAAGGCGGCATCATAATCGCGCACCATAAGATTTGCGTACTCACCTACGATGTGGATTTGACGGATTTTTTGCTTATAAAATTCGTCAAGCAATCTATAATCGTCAACCTTGTATTTAATTCGGTTATCTCTTACGATACGCTTGATTTCCATGGCATTGTAGAGAACGAGGAATCCGCCTTCAAGTTTCAGCGCACCGATCTTGGACATATACAGAAGAGCATCCTCGACATCGCTTAGTTCAACAGGTATTCCTCCTATGTTCAATTTAGGCGTGTTTTGATATTCTTTATAAAGTCCCACCAGAGAAAAGACAACAGGCTTTAGATCCTCGCCCTCTGCTTCTTTTTCTTTCTGCTCAGCTTTTGCATACAGCTCGGCAAGTATGAATCTGCACAGTTCAATACGCCTCTCAAACTTGTCCATCAAGTTTTTAAGACCCAATGCCGGAACTACATCCACGGAAACACTATCTCGATTTTCTTCTTTGTGAATATAGTTCTTAATAGAAAGAAAATAGAGAATGGTTTTTATATTCTTTATTGTTGACGTGGTAATTCCTTCTGCTTGGGCAGACTCGTTTAATTCTTTAAATCCGAAATTAGCACCCTCGTCATCAATCTTTGAGAGAATGAAGCGTTCAAGCTTTGCAAATCTTTCGAGAATCAGCGACGACTTATGGTGGCTGTCCGAATCGTTAATGTATGCGGACATATCGCTGTAATCTTCCAACAGACCTTCCTGACGCATCAAATTGATTGCCTCAATAACGGCTTCTTTTGACAGTGCAAGATTGTCGGCAAGATAATCTATGCGTGATTCTGCTTCATCGTTGCCTGCCGTAGCGATACTACGGCTTGATATTAAGGATTTAATTATGCGCAGAGCTGCCGTGCGTTGTTCTTCGGAAAAGAGGGATGAACTTCGAATGCGATAAGAGGCTTCTGTCATATCCTTCGCACGTATGCTCGTAGCAAACACCTTCGGTACATTTCTGCCTCGCACAATATATCCTGCGGTTTCAAGTGCTGAAATGGCAGTTCTGACACGGGTTTCCATTTCAGATCCTGCCGAGTCATCCCATCCTGCCTGACGCGCGATTTCGAGAGCAGAACAGCATATATTGGGGCGATTTTGCGTGAGATCCTTGATAGCTTTCCATACTTGCTGAATTTGGCTGATGCTCAATTTCGTTTGATTCAGCAATATGAAATGCTTATCAAGATCGTTATCGTTAAAAAGAACATAGCATTCAGCTTGCAAGGATTGATCTCGTCCGGCTCTACCTGCTTCCTGAACATAATTTTCAAGGGAGTCCGATATATCATAGTGTATAACAAGCTTTACATCGCTCTTGTCAACACCCATACCAAAAGCCGAGGTTGCTACAATAATGGATACCTCGTTGTTCATGAATGCCTCTTGATTGATAATCTTATCGTTGGCATCCATCTTTCCGTTGTACGGAAGAGCTTTAAAACCATCGCTCGTTAGTTTGGCGGCAAGCTCAAATGTGCGTTTTGTTCGTGAAATATAAACAATCGTCGGACATTGCTTTTGAGCAATCAGCGTTCTTAATGCACTGTATTTTTCTTCATCCGTTTCTTTGTGTAAGACGGTATAATGAAGGTTTTCTCTCGTGGCTTTGGAAGCGAAGATTTCCAATGTCAAATCGAGTTTTTTATAGAAATAATCGCATATGTCAGAGATAACCTTTTGCTTTGCTGTTGCAGTAAAACAGGACACGGGGATGGGTTTACGCTCGGTTTTCTTATCCTTTTGAAGTTTGCGGATGAAATCACCGATATACAAATAATCCACTCTGAAGTCCTGCCCCCAAGCAGAGAAACAATGCGCTTCATCGATAACAAAACGCACGATATTGCGCGACATCAAGAGTCGCTCTATCGTTTTTGAACGAAGCTGTTCGGGGGATATGTAAAGCAGAGATGCTTTGCCATTTTTTACTCTTTCGATAGCATCTGCGCGTTCAATGGGATTCATCATTCCATTGATGGTTACTGCGCCCTCGATGCCTTTCTCTACAAGGTTGTCAACTTGGTCTTTCATTAACGACTGAAGAGGAGAAATTACAACCGTAAGACCATGCGTTGCTCTCCCTGCCATCAGTGCAGGTAATTGGAAGGTGATTGACTTTCCACCACCTGTCGGGAATACGGCAAGAAGCGATTTTCCATCAACGGCTGCTTGTGCGGCAACTTCTTGCAACGAGATCTCATCACCGGCAAACTTACGGAAGCCAAGATAACCGAAGAAGGTTTTCAGCCACTTATGAATATCAAGCGCGTTGCGACAGTATTCACAATGTTCTTCACATGGAGTGTTACATAAAAATTTGATAACATTCTCAATTTTGGGATAGTTATAGAGAAGCCAAGGCGGTGTAGTAGAATAATGATCATCACAACCAACTAAAGCGAGTGCATACGCCAATTCTACGGGATAGTGCTTTATGAGAACATCTAAATCTGCGTTTGCACATATCCTTCCTGAAAATTCATCACTAATCAGTTGTGCTAAATTATATTTATAAGGCTTGAAATCCACATAGTCAAAAAATCCTTGGAATTCCGGATGGTTATAAAGCAAACCGCAATATATCATTTTGCGATTTTTTGACAACTGATAAAATGCATTTACTTCGTCGTAAAACAAGGAGGATGCTTTATGGCTGTCGTTAACGGGATTATTTAATTCCTCTACATAAAGCTTATCATCCTTAAGTAGCTTGTGGTAAGGACGCTTGGGGAACATCAGAGGAGAAAGATAGAGCGTATCTATTACTTTCTGATGCAGAGCATCTCCAATGTGTGGATTGATATGCTTCATATCGTGGTGAACTACATTGTGACCGCATAGGAACTCCACACCTGCCACGAAGGCACAAAACTCCGACACGGAAGGAGAATGAAAAACAGTTTTGTCACCTCTGACCGCGCCTATATCAAGTATTTTGTTTTCATGGACACTTATTTCTGTGTCAAAGAATACTATGCTTTTTGCCATATTGGCCTCCAAATTGTTCTTATCAAATGATTCTTACAATTGCGTGCAAGTTATCTATTATAAATTTTTGCGCTTCGATATTGTAAAGAGCAATGCTATACTCACCGTTGCTACTGCTTCTGCGCTCAACGCTAATACCCATTTCACTACCAATATCGCTTGGCAATTTATAGTTCTTTGCATCAAGCGAAACCACTTTCAGAATTCCAACGCTCAATAACCACTCTGTAATATCCGTCGCTTTTAATTTCGCTGCGCTCGTGTTTATCTTTAACGCATTTATTCTGTCAGTAATCTGACTTATCATCAAAGGTGTTTCGGAGAATTCAAATTTTTCAAGCTCTGCTTGAGTGATTTCAAATGGCTCGGATGGCTTGCGTTTAACTGTTGTATTCGAATATGCTACAGAAGTTTTAGAGAATTCGATAATTTCCGAAAGATGATCTCTTATGAAGCGTTGAGCGTTCACATTGCATCGAACATAGTATTTTGCTCGGCCGTTGTCCTTTATTACCTCATCCGTGGTAATACCGAGATTAACTCCTTTTTGTGTAGGGCGTTTGGTCATCTTATTATCGCTCGTTGCAATTCTCGTCAAATATCCTTCATGCAAAAGCCAATTGTTTATCTCGGTTGCGGTAAATTTACGAGTTGATCTTAACGCATCGTTTACTCGCTTTGCAAAAGTGCTTATGCCCACTCTCAACGCAGAGCATTCGATTCTTGCAAGAACATCGGGCGTGACAATCCACTCGTTAGTCTTATACATTTCTGTCAAGGCAGACGGATTTTCAATAATTTTAGATAAGATATCCGCTACATATAAAAAGCATTTGGATAGTCTTGGGTTAAGCGCAACCTCGCCGTCGGGGATAAGTGTGCCGTCAGTAGGATCAATACCGATGGCTAATTTATCAATAAATGATTTTGCTTAAGCAATCTTTTCTATTTCTGTCATAACAAACCTCTATTAATTCTCAATATCAGTGATTTCAACAATATCGCTGATATCGCATTTTAAAGCAGTACAAATACGAACAAGGGTTTCAGTTGAAACATTTTCATCTTTGTTGAGCTTAGTTAATGTTCCACGACTGATTCCGGCTTGTTCAAGCAAATCCTTCTTTTTCATTTTTCGATCTATTAAAAGCTTCCATAGTTTGTTGTAACAAATAGCCATGTTGCACCTCGAAATATAAATCTTTTATACCATTATACATCATCGCATAAATAATTACAAGAGATTTTGCTATTTTGTTTTGAATTTTTGATTGATTTGTGGTCAAAAAGTCTATTTTCGTGTGAATAATTCCTAAACAATTGATATTTCAGTCCAGTATGAAAAAGATAATCCATCACAGACTCTTGTCCATGATGGATTTCCTTGCTTTCACTTAATTAAGGTTTCTATCGCTATCTGCATTCCTAATTTGAAGGCATACTCGAAGATAGCTGCTTCGGCAAGGCTCATATACTCGCTCCAGCAATCGTGGAACTTCTCGAATGTTTCTTTCTGCTCGTCGGTGAAGGTCTTTTCCAAATCCTCGTGATGCCTTGCCATGTAGCCGAGCAGTTCCTTCATCTCCTTGGAGTTTGTTCGACTGTCCTCTTGCGGTATTATGTTACCGTGCCATAGTTCTTTTATTGGGTTGTTCATGTGATGCACCTCCTGTTAGCACAACACACTACCACAGAAAGAGAAAAAAGTCCAGTAAACAAACTGTTAACTCTCACCGCATAGAAAAAAGTCATTACAGAATTGCTTCCGTAATGACTTTTTCTTAAGCCCATCTGATCCGTATCGGTCTTTACCCAGTGTTCACTTTTTGTCCCTATGAGTAAAAACACTTAGATATGTGGGATTATTTTGTTATAAAAAATTTTATATAGGTTATAATATTATTATTAAACTATAATATCCCATACATTTTGTACATTTAATACATAATTAGTTGACAATTTGGAAAAAAATAGTATAATATTATTAGGAGGAAATTATGAAATCGATTTTTAAAAAATATTTTTTATTATTATGGATTGTTATTGTTGCGGTATATAATGCGGTATTGTTTTTATTATTCAATCAGTTTGCAAAAGAAACTTTAAAGGAAACTAGTTTTTGGGTCATTTATGGCTGTATGATGTTTGCTTTTTTAGTATGGCTTGTAATTGGATTATTAGAAAGAAATACAAAATTAGGAGGAATTAGTCCAATTGCGACTTTTGTATATCCATATCTTGTTATTATTTTTTTAATTACAACAATAATGCTATTTTTTGCCAAAAATATTTTGGTTGTTTGGGTTTTTGTACCAATGATTCTTATTAGTGCTGTTTTTATAATTTTAGCAATATTTGCTTGTTTAAATCGCAAATGGATAAAAGATAATCCGCAAAAAGTTCCTGAACTTTTTAGTGTAGAAGGTTTAGAAAACTATTTTGAGGACTTGGCTTCAAAATGTGATAAAAGTTGTAAAAATGTTGTATATGATTTGGCAAATATTTGTGATGGCTTAACTAGTATAAAAGGTTCTAGTGAACTTGATACTTTAGAAAAACGTCTATTTGAATATGCTTCGTTTATTAAACAAAATGCAATGCGCGCTGAAGAATTAAATATTTATAATAATGTAGAAAAATTTAGAGAATTATTAAAAGAAAGGGAAGCACTTATAGCTGAACTTAATCAATAATGTTAAAAATTGTTAATTATTCAAAAGCTTATCGTAAAGATCAATATGCTGTAAAAAACTTAAATTTAGAAGTAGAAGCTGGTGATTTATTTGCCTTCATTGGTCATAATGGAGCTGGTAAAAGTACAACAATAAAATCAATAGTTGGTATTTTACCCTTTGAGGAAGGTGAAATATACATAGATGGTTTATCGGTAAAGGATTATCCAGTTGAATGTAAAAAAAAGATTGCATACATCCCAGATAATCCTGATCTGTATGAGTCGCTTACGGGAATTCAATATTTAAATTTTATTGGTGATGTTTTTAAAATCAAAGAAGTAGAACGTAAAAAAATTGTTGAACAATATGCTAAAGAATTTGAATTGTATAATGATTTAAATAATTTAATTAGTTCATATTCACATGGAATGAAACAAAAACTAGCAATTATTTCAGCTTTTATACATAGCCCAAAATTATTAATTTTAGATGAACCATTTGTAGGTCTTGATCCTAAAGCTGCCTTTATTGTTAAAAAAGCAATGGCTGATTTTTGTAAAAATGGAGGAGCAATTTTCTTTTCAACTCATGTTTTAGAAATAGCGGAAAAATTGTGCAATAAAATTGCTATTATTAAAAAAGGACAGTTAATTACTACAGGATTAATGAATGAAGTGACCAAAAATGCTAGTTTAGAAGAAGTATTTATGGAGCAATCAGACAATGAGTAATATTTTTTTGTTAATCAAAAATTATTATAAAATGTTTTTTTGTAAATTATTTAAAAGTAAGAATAAATCACTAGCTTTTTTACTCTTAATTATTTTAGGTAGTTCCTTTTTCGTAATGTTTGCAAGTCTATCATATAATACTATTCATACAGCAATTTCTTTAGATATTCCTGAAGTGGCTTTATCATCTTTTTCAATAACTATTTTAATGTTTGTTTTTATGCTTATAATTAGTGAAAGTAGTCCTATCCGTAAGAATAATGATGAAGAGTTATTATTGTCACTTCCATTTAAAAAAAACGAAGTTGTTACATCAAAAATATTATATTATTTAAGTTTTGATTTATTTATAATATTATTTTTAATATTACCATCTTATGTTATTTATTGCGCTTTAGTAAGGGGAAGTTCTTGGTTTATATTATTTAGAGCTTTGTATGTTATCATTTGTAGTACTTTATTTGCAACAGGAATATCAGGGATTATAAGTACATATTTGATAAAGATATCTAAAAGGTTTAGGTATAGTAATATAATAAATTCTATATTTAGTGTTGTTTTAGTTATGACCTTTATGATTATTTATTTAGCATTTACTTTTATAAGTCAAGATATTTCTAAAACTAGCAAGATATATGAATTATACCCTGTAGTTTTACTTACAAGTTCAATCAAGGATGGTAAGATTTTATCATTGTTAACCTTATCATTAATTTGTTTTTCCATCTTTACTATATCAATAATTATTAGAGGTTATTATCTTGGTAAATGTGGCAATACGTATCATACAAAAAATTTTAATCTTTCATATAAGGAAAAAAAGGTGGAAAGTAGCCTTTATAAAAGAGAGTTAAATAAATATTTTTCAATTCCTATCTATGTTACAAATACAATTTTTGGACCTCTATTTATGATTGTCATTGCTTTAGTAATCGCAATCATTGGCAAACAATATTTTATAAGTTTAATTGAAACAGTCATTGCCTCAGGATATGAAAGTGGTGTTGCTCCAGAAAATATTATGAATATAATAAATGAATATTTTAACTTTGGTGCAATAATTTTAATATCGATAATTCTTTCAATGTCACCAACAACCTCATCGGCTATTTCTCTTGAAGGAAAAGAGTTATGGATTTTAAAAGCGCATCCTATTAGTTATAAAGATGTATTTATTTCAAAATTATTGGTCAATGTAACTATTGAAGGATTACCAGTATTGTTAGTAGGAATTGTACTTGCAACAAGACTTGGTTTTATTTATTTGCCGTTTATTGTTCTCATTCCCTTTTTAGTAGTAATTTTAACTGCAATTACTGGTTTATATATTAATTTATTATATCCTAAATTAAATTGGGAAAGTGAACAAGAGGTAGTTAAACAAGGAATTTCGGTTTTAGTAACAATGAGTGTAAATTTTATTTTAGTACTTATACCTATGGTACTTTATTTTATCTTATCATTAAATGAAATTTTTAAATTAATTATTGTTGTAATTAGTTATATCCTTTTAATTATACTTTGTGCAATATTATTGTTTAAACATGGTAGAAAATTATACGAAAAGTTATAATAATTTTAAAATAATAGATAATTTTATCTATTATTTTTTTATTTAAAACGGAAAAATATTGTGCTTTACGTATTTATATAAGTGAAAGGAGATAATAACAATGAAAATATTTTTAAAAGTAAATTTGATAATACTCTTAATGAGTTTAATAACAACTGGTATTGTAACTATTAATGCAGCCTCTAAGACAGGCCATAAAGAATTTGAGAAAATAACGTTTGTATATAATCCTGAAGCAAAATTGTTAGTTGATATGAGTAATTCTGAATTAAATGAGATGATGAAAAAAGTTAAGAAAAAAGTATTTGGATGGTCTATTTATTCAAAAATTAAAAATTATGATGTAATTTATGAAGCAGGGACTATTTTTTCTCGTTCTAACAACACATCACAAGAAATTAATTTTAATTATAATACTACATCGACTACTAAAAAACAATTTAGTTTTAATCTGTCTGGTACGCTTGCAATGAAAACATCTGGAAAAATTGATGATGTTAGTGCTAGTCTTGATAAAAGTATTAGATCTGATATTGGTTTAAAAAGTGACATTAGTTTTGAAGAAGAGATGGATTTTACAATAAGAATATTACCAAGAAAGAAAGTATCTTTAATTGTAAAAGGAAATGCTACTATATCAAACGGAGCTAATAAATATTATTTTCTAGGAATATGTACAAAAAAAGGCTATTGGGAATATGTTGATGTAATAAATGAATATTATGAGTTATATGAAGAAGAAATATATTAAAATATTACCATTAATTGTAACAAGTAGTATTATCATAGTAGTTATTTCGATATTAGTAATAACAATTATTAGAAAAAAAGATTATTTTTATTTTATTATTCAGCCTAGTAATTATTATTTACCTAATAATAATTTAACTTTGAATATTGAACTTTATAGTAATCATCAAAATGATTATTATTTAAATAAAGATACTATTGAAAAACTACTTATTAAAGATAAAGTAAAAAATGACTTTTATATGGTCAAAATTAATCAAATTGTCGCAAAAGAAAATACAATTAAGTATAACAATAAATATTTTTATAAATATCTTTTGAAGATAAAAATTCCAATAAAAGATATTGATTTTCTTCAAATTAGTCAGGCAATTTTAGAATTTTATTATCTATCAACAGAACAAATAAAACTAGATATTGGTAGTATTATTATATATAATGAATGTAAAAATCATCACATTCATATTAATCATCTAAAAGGAATTGTTAATCAAATTGATCAGTTAAATATTTTAAGTGGTATTGGGTTGACGCTATCAAGTGATGTTGATTTGGAAATTAATAATATTGTACCACTTGATAGAAGAATTAAAGTCCAAGGTAGACTAATAAAAAAATTAAAAGAAGATAATTATGATAACTTTATAAATATGAGTGATCTTTTAGATAATGAATATAAAGTACTAGAAATGGATAGTGATTTTCCCAAAATAATATTAAATAAAAATATTAAAAATCACTATTTAATACCACTTGGATATGAGGAAATATTTAGTATTACTATATTGGGATTCATTATTGATTACTCAATTGATGGTATCAATTATCAACAATTGATAAATCCATTTAAATTTTATAACACTAGTTTTGTAAATTATCAGGTAACTAAATATGAACCAAATATTTATAGTTAATTTAACAAAAAAATATAAGAAAAAAACGATTATTAAAAACATATCTCTTACCATTAGTGGGGATAAATATAATTTTTTAATCGGTTCTAATGGGGCAGGTAAAACTACATTCATCAAATGTTTATTAGGAGAGGTTAAATATGAAGGAAAAATAAAAAAAGATAATTTAACAATATCGTATGCACCAGAAAATTTAGTAATGCCGGATTATATGACAATGTATGATTTTTTAAAATTATTATATTCAAATAAAGTAAAATCTAATAAATTAATTGATAACAATATTATGTATTATTTAGAACTTTTTGCTATCAAAGATTATAAAGATATGTTAATTTGTAAACTTTCTAAAGGAACAAAACAAAAAATCATATTAATTCAAGCTTTATTTTGTAATTGTGATATTTATATTTTTGACGAACCATTTAATGGATTAGATGAAGAAGCAAGGAAAATATTTGTTGCCGAACTTGTAAAAATAAAAAAAAGTAAAAAGATGATTATTATTTCAACTCACTATATAAAAGAATATAATATTCGATTAAAAAGAATATTTAATTTTCCATTAGTATGAAAATATATAAACTCCATAGGAAATATTTATTTAGTAAGATAAATGTAATTATAACTAGTATCTTAATTATCATCATCATTATATTTAGTGTTAGTATAATAGAACCATTTAAGGATAGTTCAATTAGGTGGATGAATAGATTTTATATTACTAATAATTTTGAACAAGCGTATTTAACTTTTGTAAAATTCATAATAATCTTTTATTCTTGTTATCTATTCAGTAGCTGTTTTAGCAAAAATAATGATAATTATTATATAATATTAATAAATAATATATCAAAAAGTAAATATTTGATAAGTAAGATTTTTACTATAGAAATGAAACTTTTAGAAATATTAGTTATGATATTATTTAATTATATTTTAATAAATTATCTATTTAATCAGTGGTATATCATAGAAATTTCAATCTTCAAATCTTTTGGCATAATTTATATTTTATCAATAATATATGGATTATTAAGCTTAATTTTAATTAAAATAATAAATATAATATATAGTAGTATTATATCTTTAGGGTTTTATTTAATCAGCGAGATTTTAATTGATTATGAAATTAGTTCTAAAATAATTAGTATTATTCAATTGTTTTTTCCTACAACTTACTTAAAAGATAATAATCTATTTTTAAAATATGGAATTCTACATCTAATAAGTCTAATAGTATTATATTTTTTGGTTGCATATTTACTCTATTTAAAAAAAGAATAAAAAGTTAAAATAGTTGACTAAAATATGAATATATGATATAATTTTATAGAAATTAAATAATGTAGTGAAAAGAAGAAGTCCCACTTCTCACCTGACTGATGAAGATTAGTAGGTAAACAATCATGAAGTTTAGTTAATAATTTTTTATGATTTGCTTAATACAGTGGGGATTGCCACTGTTTTTTCATTTACACTATTAATTTAAAAATTATTATAAAAGTAGAGGTGAAATTTATTAGTAAACCAGGCGATAAAAAGGATAATTTAGTAAATGAAGAAATTGAAGCTTCATTTGTACTTGTCATTACAGAAGATGGTGAACAACTTGGAAAATTAGCTTTAGAAGATGCTTTGAAGGAAGCAGAGAATCGAGGATATGATTTAGTCTGTGTAGCACCAAATGCTCCAGTTCCTGTTTGCAAATTAATGGATTATAGTAAATATCGATATGAACAAAGCAAAAAAGCTAAAGAAGCACGTAAGAATCAAAAAATTATCTCTGTAAAGGAAATCCGTTTGAGTCCAACTATTGATATTGGTGATTTTGAGACTAAAGCAAGGGCAGCAAGAAAATTTTTACTAGGCGGTGATAAAGTAAAAGTTAGTTGTCGTTTTAGAGGTAGAATGATTGAGCAAGCAAATAATACAAAAGAATTGTTTGTAAGGTTTGCAATGGGATTAGAGGATATCTCACAAATTGATCAGGCTCCATTTTTAGATGGAAGAAATATGTTTATGTCTCTTTCACCAAAATTACAAAAAAAGAAAAATTAATTTTTAAGGAGATTTAATTATGCCAAAAATGAGATCACATAGCGGTACTAAAAAACGCTTAACTGTAACTGCAACTGGTAAAGTTAGACGTGGCCAAGCTGGCAATAGACATCTTGCACCAGGAAAAACACAAAAACAAACTAGACAAACTCGTAAATTTGCTCTTGTATCAACAAGTGACAAGAGACATTTAAGACAGATTTTGTCTAATATTAAGTAGGAGGTAAAAATATGCCACGTACTAAAGGCGGAGTTGTTTCTAGAAGAAGACGCAATCGTGTTTTAAAACAAGCCAAAGGTTTCTTTGGTTCAAAACATTGTTTATTTAAAGTTGCTAATCAGCAAGTTATGAAATCACTTTCTTACGCTTATAGAGATCGTAAGAATAATAAACGTAATTTCCGTAAATTATGGATTGTTAGAATTAATATTGCAAGTCGTGCACTTGGTCTTAGTTACAACCAATTGATGCATGGATTAAAACTTGCTAATATTGATATTAATCGTAAGATGTTAGCTGATCTTGCTGTAAATGATGCAACGATGTTTTCTAATCTTTGTGAAACTGCTAAAAAAGCTCTTACAAAATAATTGAAAAAATACTAGTTTTTAAAAACTAGTATTTTTTATTTTTTAATGTTTTTTTCTTAAAATTAAAATAGTTCCTACAAGTAAACTAATACTAATGATAATTTGAGCTGCTGAATTTTTCTTACAACCTTTTTTGCTTTCTTTTTCCCAATTTGCACTAAGAGTTATAGTATCTTTAGCATCGGTTGGAATACTACTAATTTGTTCTCCATTTAGAGTCCAACCTTTAAAAATATATCCATCTTTTGTTGGAGTTGGTAAAGTTGGTTTATTAGAAAGACTATATTCAGTTGGAGCATCGCTTGGCAATTTTCCACCATTTAAACTATAAATTATTTTATATGTTTCTTCTTCCCAAACCGCTGTTAAGACAATATTAGAATTTGTATTAGTAGGAATTTCAGTAATAATAGTACCATTTAAAGACCAACCTTTAAAAATATATCCATCTTTTGTTGCTTTTGATAGTCTCAAAGGAAGCTCGTCCATATAAAAGTTTTGAGGATTATATTTGCTATTTGTACCACCCATTAATTCATAGGTAATACTATAAGGGGCTTTTTTCCAAGTTGCTTTAAGCACAATATCGTGATATGTGCCAGTAGGAATAGTATCGGTTACATCTTCATTATCATCTAAAACCCAACCATCGAAAAGATATCCATCCTTAGTAGGATTTTTTAGAAATGTAGTTAAATCAATTGGTAAAGATGTGCCAGTAAATTTTGAAGGATTATCAGGATGATTTGTACCACCATCGAGATTATAGACTATTTCATAATCTAGAAGAGCTAAATTTAGTATTAGTGGTAAAGTTTTGTATAGTTTTAAACCATCAACTTTTGTAATTTCAACTTGAAATTCATAATTATAATCAGTATAGTAACCACTCCATGATTTAGAAGTTAATTTATTAGTAGAAATTGCTATTTCTTGTCCCATTTCGTTTAAATTTCCACCTGTAAATTTTAATGAAGCAACATTTCCATAAATTTTTCCATCCCAATTAATAGAAACACTACTAGTTTGTTCGTCATAAGAAATATCAAATGCATCCAATATTTCTTGATCTGATATTTTTTCAATTGAAGTTGGACGTTTTGCAGTAAGAGTGAAGTTATCAATGACTTTGCCTGCTGCAGTATATAGTTCAACCTTTAATTCATTACCAGTAAGTGTGAATAAAACTCCTGTATTTGTAGCTGTTTTATTTACATAATCATAGTCTTCTAATAAAGAAGGTTTTGATTGACCACCATAATTTTTTAGTCCAGCAGCTCCACCTTGTAAATAAGTGATTCCTAATGCCTCATTTTTTTCACCAGCAGTTGGTGAGTTACTATTACCATTATATCGAAGATTTTTTCTAGCATATACATGTTCATGACCATTTAAAGCAATATCAACTTGACATTCTTCAAATAAATCTAACCAATTTCTTCGCATAATTTGTGCATCACTATCGTAAGCTCCTGTAGCATATAAACCTGGATGGGAACCCACAATAATCCATTGAGTTGGATTATTTTTTACGACATTTCTAAACCATTCTTGTTGTTGCGCAACATTATAATCGGTTTTTACTGTATCTAGCATAATGAAAAGAATTTGATCCCAAACAAAATAGTAGGATGATCCTAAACGATCAATTGGTCCATTTGTAGGATTATTATAAAATTGATTATAAATTTCATTGCTAATATAACTACCATTACTACTAAAATAATATTCATGGTTTCCTGGAATTGTCGCTTGTAAGAAATTACCAAGTGATGGTACATAATTATAGTAATCAATCCATTGTTGTTCATAGCCTCCTCTATCAACTTGATCTCCAGTCATAACAACTAGATTTGGATTAGGAGAATCAGTAGAATTTAAAATACTTTGAATTAAGTTTTCAGCATTTTTAAAAGATGAACCAACACTTTGGATATCTGTTAAAAACATAAATGATTTATCTGAGTTATCATTAGATGCAGTTGTAAAACTTTGAATACTAGATTTTACATCATTAGATACTGCTTGATAATAATATGTTGTATTAGCTTTAAGATGAGTTAAATTGGCTTTACAAATATATCTTTCTGAAAAGCCAGATTGAGTATCTTCTCCAACTTGATCTAATTTCCATAATGTAGAAACAGAATCTACTCTTATGGGATTTTCAATTTCACTACCATTTAAAGTAGTACCATAAATAATATAAGAATTATCTACATTACAATGATAGTTAATACCAACTTCATTATAAGACTCACCAACGCTTGCAGTCAAATATTTAATTTCTCCTTCAGCATGGACGGTAAAATTAATCGCAACAAATAATATAAATACAATAACTTGTATAAATAATAGTTTTTTAAGATATTTAAAAGTCATTTTGTACCTCCTCTTATTGACAATTTATTTTATCATAATAAGAATATTTTTTCAACTATTATATAAAAAGAAATGAAAACGGTTTTATAATAATCTTATATCTTTATTTAACATAAAATTTTACTTTTGGTAAAAAATATGATATAATAAATATAAAATGGAGGCAATTATGTATACAAAATTTAAAGAATGTCTATTAAAACCATCAAAAATTGGCAAATATGTTGATGATAAAATGTCAAAGACAATTTTATATTTCATATTATTACTATTAATTTATATATTACCATCATTTGTTTCTCTTATTTCAGTAAAGCAAATGCCAACAGATTATTCAAATGTAATTGTAGAAAGTTTTGCAAAGAGCAGTCCAATTAATTATAAATTAGAAAATATTAATGGAAAGTTAAATCTTAATAAAACAATTGATAATGCCCAACCTCAATATGTCCAAATTGGTACGATTGTTGGTATTGATATGAATATTTTAGTTTTGTTTAATATTAATGAATCTATTGATTTAAATAGTTATGATTTCAGTAGTGATTTGATTAATAAAAATGTTATATTATTTACTTTTGCAAAAGAAGGAATTTATATAAGTATGGGAACTTTAAAATTAAGTAATGTTTCTAATGACAAAACGCAGGAATTAGCTAATACTTCTAATAAACAATTTTATTATAGTTATGAAAAATTAGGATTATCAGAAATTGATTTTAGTATTGCTTCTAGCAATAAAACAATTTTTAGAAATTATTTGGATAGTTCTTATATTTCAATGTATCAAAAAAACTTAGCTTTAATATTACTTATGGGAATTCCTTATATTCTTATTAGTGGAATTGTTTCACTTTTAATTGAAGTTTTAGTATTAGCACTTTTAATAAAAATACTTTATGGAAGATTTAATGTTAATTTTGGTGCTACTTGTAAAATTGTGATTTTAGCATATACACCAAGAGTTATTTTCAATTTATTATCAATTTTTTGGTCAAGTATCATTATGTATTTTATCGGTCAATTTTTAACAATTATTTATGTAACAATTGCTCTTCGGTATTATATTATAAAGAATATTGGGACCAATATTTCTAATATTATTAGAGGAAAAGATAGCGGTCAAGGAGATAATAATAATGAGTTATAAACATAAAATGATAGATAAAAAATGGCAAGAGTATTGGGATAAAAATCAAACATTTAAAACAATGCTTGATACAAACAAACCTAAATATTATGCAATGGATATGTTTCCTTATCCTAGTGGAGCAGGTCTTCATGTGGGTCATCCCGAAGGATATACCGCTACTGATATTATATGTAGATACAAGAGAATGAAAGGTTTCAACGTAATGCATCCTATGGGATGGGATGCATTTGGACTTCCTGCCGAACAATATGCTATTAAAACTGGTAATGATCCAAGAGAATTTACTTATAAAAATATTGCTAATTTTAAACGTCAAATTAAAATGCTTGGTCTATCATATGATTGGACTAGAGAAATTGCAACTTGTGATCCAGAGTATTTTAAATGGACACAATGGATTTTTTGTCAACTTTATAAAAAAGGACTTGCTGAATTAAAAGAAATTGAAGTTAATTGGTGCGAAGGATTAGGAACCGTTTTAGCCAATGAAGAAATCATTAATGTTGATGGTAAAATGGTTAGTGAACGAGGAGAATATCCTGTAGAAAAACGTCCAATGAAACAATGGGTTTTAAAAATTACAAATTATGCTGAAAGATTATTAAACGATTTAGAAGAAATTGATTGGCCAGAATCAATTAAAGAAATGCAAAGAAATTGGATTGGTAAGAGTAATGGAGTATTAGTAGAGTTTAAAGTAAAAAATACCAATTATAAATTTACAGTATTTACTACTAGATGTGATACTCTATTTGGAGCAACTTATTGTGTATTGGCTCCTGAGCATAAGTTAGTAGATTTAATAACTACTAAGGATCAATTATCAAGTGTAAAAGAATATATTAAATTTGCCAAAGCCAAAACTGATTTAGATCGGACAGAACTTAATAAAGAAAAAACGGGTTGTTTTACAGGTGCATATGCTATTAATCCTGTAAATGGTAAGGAAATTCCAATTTGGATTGCTGATTATGTTTTAGCAAGTTATGGAACTGGAGCAATAATGGCAGTTCCTGCTCATGATGAAAGAGATTTTGCTTTTGCTAAAAAATTTAATCTTGAAATCATCCCAGTTTTAGAAGGTGGTAATAGTTTAGATTTACCATATACAAAAGATGGTCCTCATATCAATTCTGATTTTTTGAATGGTTTGAACAAAAAAGAAGCTATTGATAAAATGTTAGAATATTTAACTGATAAAAAAATAGGTAGTGTATCGGTAAATTATCGTTTAAGGGATTGGATTTTTTCGCGACAAAGATATTGGGGAGAACCTTTTCCAATTATTCATTGGGAGGATGGTACTGTTGAATTATTGGACGAAAAATTTCTTCCATTAGAACTTCCTAAAATAAATGGTCTTAAATTATCAGGTACAGGCGAAAGTCCACTTGCAAATGCTAAAGAATGGTTGGAAGTAACAAGATCAGATGGTGTTAAAGGTCGTCGTGAAACTAATACAATGCCACAATGGGCGGGTAGCTGTTGGTACTATATTGGTTATTTATTAAAACAAGATGGTAAAATGTTAGATTTAACAGATAAAGAGGTTCAAAAATTGATAAATGAATGGTTGCCAGTTGATCTTTATATTGGCGGTGCTGAACATGCAGTATTGCATTTATTATATGCAAGATTTTGGCATAAAGTTTTGTATGATTGTGGTATTGTAAAATGTAAAGAACCATTTCAAAAGCTTTATAATCAAGGAATGATTCTTGGTGAAGATGGTGTGAAAATGTCTAAATCTCGTGGAAATGTAATTAATCCTGATGCCATTGTTGAAAAGTATGGGGCAGATACTTTAAGAGTATATGAAATGTTTATGGGGCCTCTTGATGCAATGAAACCTTGGTCAACTAAAGCAGTAGATGGGGCAAGACGCTTTTTAGAAAGAGTTTATCGATTAGTAACAGAAGGAATAAAAATTAATAATGATGATAAAACTTTAGAAAAAGTGTATCATCAAACGGTGAAAAAGGTAACTGAAGATATTGAAAATTTGCATTATAATACAGCTATTTCTCAACTTATGATTTTGACCAATGAAATTTATAAATATCCAATATTAACGAAAGAGTACGTAGAAGGATATGTAAAAATGATATATCCATTTGCACCTCATTTAGGTGAAGAATTATGGGAATTTTTAGGATATCAGCAGACAATTACTTATGAAAATTGGCCAAATTATGATAATAATAAGACTATAAATCAAGAGGTAACTGTTGTTGTTCAAATAAATGGTAAACTTCGAGATAAATTACAAGTTAGTATTGATACCACTAAAGAAGAATTAGAAAAACTTGTTTTAAATAGTCCGAAAGTTTTAGCTAATTTAAATGGTATGACGCCTAAAAAGATTATTATTATTCCCAATAAACTTGTAAGTATTGTCATTTAAAATATTATAGGAAGAATAGTAATGATAGCTAAACTTTTTGTTCCCCATATTATTAAAGATAAAATTTATCATTTTCAAGTAGGATATCAACATATTATAATAATTGAAAATAAAAGATATATAAATCAAATAATTATTAATAAAAAAATTGCAAAAGTATTTATATCTTTTCCTAATATTTTCTTTTTTAATAGTTTTGAAGAAATGGAAGAAGATTTAGAAATTTTAATTAATAATACAAATGATAATTATCTCGTAATAATAGGCTAAAAGAAAATTATAAAAAATATTTACATTTTTTACTTTTTTTGGTATAATAATAGTGTAAGATAATTTACTTACAAAATATACAGAAAAAGGAGCTATTTTTATGAAAATAAATGTAAGAGGCAATGAATTAGTTAAAATGAGTGATAATGCTCGTGATTATATTATCAATCGTGTTGAATCATTAAAAAAACTATTCAATCAAAGTGAGAATGTAATAGCTAATGTATTATGTAAAGGGACGGAAAAAAATGTAATTGTAGAAATTACGATTCCTCTAAAACATATTATTTTACGAGCTGAAAGTAAAGCCGATACTTTATATGGAGCAATAGATTTAGCAACAGATAAAATTGAAAGACAATTATTAAGACATAAACAAAAAGTAAATACAATTATTAAAAAGCGTGAAGGTATTAGTAATTATTTTAGTAATTTAGAGTCTAAAGATGAAGATAAAAATCTTAAAATAGCAACTAAAATGAAAGTTATTAATCCTGAAGTAATGACTTTAGATGAGGCAATTACTAAAATGGAAATGTTAGATCATGATTTTTTTAGTTTTATAAATGAGGCAAACCATCGTCATACTGTTGTATATCTACGAAAAGATGGTGGATATGGAACTATTGAGACTAAAGAATAATATAAATATTTAATATTAAATCTTATTTGTGTGTTATCATAATGATGATGATTAATAAACCATGAATTCTAAAAGTTCATGGTTTATTATTTTTGATTGATAATACTAATGAAATTTGGTATAATAATAAAGATAGAGGTAGATAAAATGATTAAACATATATTAATGGATTTGGGAAATACCATAATTAATAATATTGATTTCAATCTTAAATTAGGATTAAAAATATTATATAATCAATCTATGAATAAAAAAATTGAATTAGATAATTTTATTAGCATAGGTTTTGAATTAATGAAAGAAATGTATAAAGATAGAAATATAGATAATTTAGAAGTACCTTTTATAAAATATTTGTCTAATTTAGAGAAAATTACTGATATAAAATATATAAAGTCTTATGATGAATTAGAATTAGAAATATATCAAAAGTGTGTTAAAGATAAAATCATTGATGATGCTTTCGATTTTTTAGTATTTGCTAAAAAGTATGGTTTAAAAGTCTATATTTATAGTAATTCTACTTTTTCAAAAAAAGTTTTAATGAAAACCATTGATAAGTTTCAATTAACTGATTTGATTTATGAATTATACTCATCAAGCGATGTTGGTTTTCGTAAGCCTTCTTATGAATTTTTTTCAAAAACAGATTTATTTAATAATATAAATAAGGATGAAAGTATTTTTATTGGTAATGATTATTATTATGATAGATTATTTGCAAAAGCCATAGGAATTAACTTTGGTTGGTACAATATAAATAAAAAAGAAGAGAATGGCCAAAATGTTGCTTTAAATTTTTCTAATTATCAAACTTTAAAGGAGTTTATTTTAAATTATGATAAATAATTATAAAGAGTTTAAAAAGTTTCTTAACGATATCCATAAAAATAAAAAAAAACCAACTCTATTAATTCATAGCTGTTGTGGTCCTTGTAGTTCACATGTGTTATCTTTATTAAATCAGTATTTTAAAATAACGATATTTTACTATAATCCTAATATTTATCCAAACGATGAGTTTAAAAAAAGATTTAAAGAGCAACAACGATTAATTCAAGAGATGAAATTAGATATTAATGTTATTGAAGGACTATATGAATATGATACGTATTTGAAAAATATTAAGGGACTTGAAAAAAATGGCGAAAGAAGTAAAAGATGCTACAATTGTTATGAATTAAGAATAATGAAAACCTTTGAATATGCAAAAAAATATCATTTTGATTATTATACGACAACACTTTCAATTAGTCCATATAAAAATAGTGAATGGATTAACGAGATAGGTTTTAAATATCAAAACCAAAATTGTAGGTATCTTTATTCTAATTTTAAAAAGGAAAATGGATATCAGCATTCTATAAAACTATCCCAAGAATATAATTTATATCGTCAAGACTATTGTGGTTGTGAGTTTTCAATTTTTGAGCATCAAGAAGTTTTAAATAAAAAGCAAATATTATAAAGATACGTTTAACTTGAAAAAAATTAAATAATTTGATATTATATATTATAAGTAATTTTTAGAAATCTAAAATTATATTAGAAAGGATTTGTGATTAAATTATGAAATTATTTGATCCTGCAAATAAAGAATTAAAAAAGTGTACTAAGATTGCAGAAGCAGTTGTTGCTTTAGAAAATAAATATAAGGCATTATCAGATGATGAATTGAAAGCTAAAACTAATGAATTTAAAGAACGTTTAAATAAGGGAGAAACATTAGATGATATTATGATTGAGGCTTTTGCGACAGCGCGCGAAGCTTCAACTAGAGTAATAGGACTTACTCCTTTTAAGGTGCAAATTATAGGTGCTGCCGCAATGCATTTCGGTAACATTGCAGAAATGAAAACAGGTGAAGGTAAAACTTTAACATCAGTTTTAGTTGCGTATTTGAATGCTTTGACAGGTAAGGGTGTTCATATTGTTACAGTTAATGAATATCTTGCAAGTCGTGATGCCAAAGAGATGGGAGAAATTCATAACTTTTTAGGCATTACAGTTGGTTTAAATTTACGAGAATTAGAACCAGATGAAAAACGTGCTCAATATAATTGCGATATTACATATTCTACCAATAGTGAATTAGGTTTTGACTATTTAAGAGATCATATGGTTTTGTATAAAGAACAAATGGTTCAACGTCCTGAGATGAATTTTGCCATTGTTGATGAAGTTGACTCTATTTTAATTGATGAAGCTAGAACGCCATTAATTATTTCGGGTGGTGAAAAAAAGGGAGCAAATTTTTATCTTCAATCTAATACTTTTGTAAAAGGACTTAAAGAAGAAGATTATGAAATTGATGTTAAGGATCGCCATGTAACCTTACTTGAATCAGGAATGGCAAAGGCTGAAAAATTCTTTAATGTTGAAAACTTGTATGATATTAAAAATGTCGGTCTTGTTCATTATATAAATAATGCTCTTAGAGCGAATTATATTATGGAAAAAGATAAAGACTATGTAGTTCATGATGGAGCAGTTGTAATCGTTGATCCTTTTACTGGTCGTTTAATGGTGGGTAGACAGTGGAGCGATGGTTTGCATCAAGCAGTTGAAGCAAAAGAAAATGTTCAAATTAAAAAGGAAACAAGAACTCTAGCAACCATTACTTATCAAAATTATTTTCGTATGTATCATAAATTAGCTGGTATGACGGGTACTGCTAAAACAGAAGAAGAAGAATTTAGAAATATTTACAATATGTTTGTTGTAGAAATTCCAACTAATGAACCAGTTATTAGGATTGATGATCCTGATTTGATTTTTAGATCAATGAAAGCTAAATATCAAGCCATTGCTTTAGATATTAAGGCTCGACATGAAAAGGGTCAACCAGTATTAGTTGGTACAGTTTCTATTGAATCAAGTGAACTTTTATCTAATCTTTTAAAGCGACATGGCATTCCTCATAATGTGTTAAATGCCAAACAACACGCAAGGGAAGCAGAGATTATTGCTCATGCTGGTGAAAAAGGAGCAGTTACTATTGCTACTAATATGGCAGGTCGTGGTACTGATATTAAACTTGGTGAAGGAGTTGTAGAACTTGGCGGACTTGCAGTAATTGGAACAGAAAGACATGAAGCTAGACGTATTGATAATCAGTTAAGAGGTCGATCTGGTCGTCAAGGAGATCCAGGTTATAGTAGATTCTATTTGTCTGCTCAAGATGAATTAATGGTTCGTTTTGGTGGTGAACGTTTTGAAAGATTATTAGGAATGATTGCTAATCCTGATGCAGATGGAAATGAAACGCCTTTAGAATCTAAGATGTTTTCTCGTTTTGTCGAAAGTGCTCAAAAAAAGGTTGAAGGTTCTAACTATGATCGTCGTAAAAGCGTTGTTGAATATGACGAGGTTTTGAGAAAACAAAGGGAAATAATTTATAGTCAAAGAAATGATATTCTTTTTCTTGATGATATGGAACCAACAATTCATAAAATGATGCATTCAGTAGTGATTCGTTATATTCCAACCTTTATGGTTTATGATAAAAAAAATTCTGTTGTCGATGCTACTAGATTTATGAATGAATTTGGTCTTAAATATTTTAATCGAAATGATCTTTCTATTGAAGAAGTTGAGGGTTTAAATCAAAATCAACTTGAGGAATTAATTGAAAATAAATTCCATCAGAATTTAGAAGAAAAGAAAAAGGCTGTTCCCTTTGAAATTTTTCAAGAATTTTTAAAAGTTGTTTTATTAAGAGTTGTTGATAAATACTGGATGGATCATATTGATCAAATGAGTGATTTACGTCAAAGTATAGGATTACAATCCTATGCTCAAATTAATCCACTTCGTGAGTATCAAGAAATTGGCTATCAAACTTTTAATGATATGATTGCAACAATAAACGATGAAGTAACATTGACTGTTAATAGGGCGGTTTTAAGAGAAAATCTACAACGTGAAGAGCAAGCCAAAGTAACAGGAACAAATGCGGGTAATTCAGAAACGGCTAAACGTAAGCCAATTGTTAATAAAAATAAAGTTGGAAGAAATGATCCGTGTCCATGTGGATCAGGAAAAAAATACAAGCATTGCTGCGGTATGAATGAAAAATAAAACAATAAAGCAAGCTTAGCAGAAACTAAACTTGCTTTTTATATAAATGTGAAAGGGGAATTTATGGAAAGATATGAAATAATAAAATGGTTAGAAATTTTTGATAAAAGAATAAAAGATATCAAAGAAGTTTTAAATATTGATCAAATTTCCTCTCAAATAAAATTATATGAAGAGCAAATGTTAGAAGAAGGATTTTGGGATAATGCTAAGAAGGCCTCATCTTTAACACAAAAAAATAATAATTTAAAAGATAGTCTAAATAATTACAATACACTTATAAAAGAATATGAAGATTTATCAATGATATTAGAATTAGATGATGAAACATTATTTTTAGAAGCTGAAAATTTAATAACAAATTTAGATAAACATTTAGAAAAAACAGAAATTGAATTATTGCTAGATGAAGATTATGATCATATGAATGCAATACTAGAATTACATCCAGGAGCTGGAGGTACAGAATCACAGGATTGGGCTTTCATGCTTTTTAGAATGTATAAAAGATATGCAGAAAGAAATAATTTTGATTTTGAATTAATTGATTATCTTGAAGCAAATGATGCTGGCATTAAAAGTGTAACTTTTTTAATAAAAGGTTTAAATACGTATGGCATATTAAAAGGGGAAAAAGGTGTTCATAGACTTGTTCGGATTTCTCCCTTTGATGCTAATTCAAGAAGGCATACTTCTTTTGCTGCTTGTAATGTGATGCCAGAAATTGACGAACATATTGATATTAAAATAAATCAAGAAGACTTAAAAATTGATACTTATCGCTCAAGTGGAGCTGGTGGTCAGCATGTTAATACAACAGATTCTGCTGTTAGAATTACTCATTTGCCAACAGGAATTGTTGTTTCATGTCAAAATGAGAGAAGTCAAATTCAAAATCGCGAGAAAGCCTTGCATATCTTAAAATCTAAATTATATCAAAAACTTCAAGATGAACAAGATAGGCTTAAAAAAAATATTGGTACGCCATTAACAGATAATGCGTTTGGTAGTCAAATTAGAAGTTATATTTTACATCCTTATGCAATGGTAAAGGATCACCGAACTGGAATGGAAAGTTCTAATCCAAATGATATTTTAGATGGAAATTTAGATGAATTTATCAATGCATATTTAAAATGGTATAAAAATAATAGATAGGTGAGTAATTATGAATTTACAAAAAAAGCTATTTAATAAAAGACAAATTAAAGATTTTTTAATGATAAATTTAGGAGTTTTTTTAATGGCGATTGCTTATAGTGTCTTCATTGATCCTAATAATCTTGTAATAGGTGGCGTAGGAGGAATTGCTACTCTTTTGAAGGATATTCTTACTGATTTTACAATTTTCGGTATGCATATAACTTCATCATTTATTATTCTAATATTTAATGGTATTTTATTAGTTTTTGCTTTTTTATTTATAGGTAAAAGTTTCTTTTTAAAAACATTATATGCTTCAATTATTTATCCTGTTTATATTTTTATATTAGAGTTGGTTATTAATTTATTAGGCGATAAATTTATTAATTTAACACTAATTGCCAACAATTTGCAACAACAAACAAATTTAGATACTACAACTATTAAAGTAATAATGGCTGGTTCTTATTTAGTATTTGTTATTTTTGGAGCTGTTATTAGTGGGATTGGGTTAGGACTTGCTTTAAAAAGAGGGGCTTCAACAGGAGGAGTTGACATTATTCAACAAATTTTTTTAAAATATTTTAAAATTCCTTTTTCCGCAAGTCTTATTATTATTGATGGTACAATCGTACTTAGCGCTTGCTTTTATTTTCAGGATTTATTTACAATTTTGTATGGCTTTTCATTTATTCTTATTTCAGGGTTTGTGCTTGATTCAATCGCATTTAGTGGCTTTAATTCTAGAGCAGTAAATATTATTACTAAAGAGCCTCTAAAAATAAAACAGAAAATTTTTGAAGTTTTAAAACGTGGAGTTACAGAAGTATATGCACGTAGTGGCTATGAAGAACGTGAATTTACTATGATTGTTTGTATTATGTCTAACAAAGAATTTTATAAATTAAAATCAATTATTTTAGAAATTGATAGTAAAGCATTTATTTATGTTACGAGAGCTAGTGAAGTACATGGTGAAGGATTTAGTTATGATAGTCCCCAATAATAGTAATAATCAAAAAGTTAACGAATATAAAGTTAGCAAAATACGCGTTAAAAATAAAAAATATTTTATATCATTTGATAATTATGAAAATGAGATAAGTTTAACAGAAGATCAAATGGTGGAATTTAGAATAATTGTTGGTAACATGTTTTCATCAAAAGAGTTTAACAAAATCAAAAATAGCGAAAAAATATCTCTATATTATAACAAAGCTTTACATTATATTGATTTTAAACCACGCACTAAGAAAGAAGTATATAATTATTTACTCAATTTAGATGTTGATGAAAAAAGTATTAATGCAATTATGCAAAAACTTATAAAAATTAAATATCTTGATGATGAAAGATATGTACAAAGTTATATAGTAGAATTTATTAGAAAATCCAAAGGAAGGTTGTACATTTTGCAACATCTTTCAAATAAAGGAATTGATCAAAATTTAATTCAAAAATATCTTAATGATTATTCTTTTGATGAAGAAAAAAATAATGCTTTAAAAATATCAAATAAGTTTATTCCTAGTATTCAAAAAAATCCAATTAAAAAGCAGAAAATGCAAATTACAAATAAACTTTTGCAAGAAGGATATAGTTTTGATATCATTAATTATGTTTTAGATAAGATAGAATTGATAGATGATTCTAACGATTTGCTTGTTAAAGAATATCAAAAACTATTAAATAAAGAAATTGATCAAAATAAAATTATTGTGAAGTTATTAAATAAAGGATTTGATTATCAAGATATAAAAAAAATTATGAATAGTTATAAGTATAATTAATGGTTTTGTTCATATAATTTAGTGGTGATTAAATGAAAAAGAAAAAAATTAATGATGGCTTACGAAATCTACCTAAAAATTTTGTAACTGAAAGTGAATTAGAAGAAAATATAAAAACAGAAATAGCTAAAGAAATTACCAATACTCGTAAAAGATAATTATAAGCAAAATAGTTGTTAAAAGATGATACTTGTTATAAAATATTATTAATCTTCAGGGCAGGGTGTAATTCCCGACCGGCGGTAAAGTCCGCGAGTCATTTATATGACATGATTTGGTGTAATTCCAAAACCGATAGTAAAGTCTAGATGAAAGAAGACATAATATTTATTATGCTTTTTTAAGTTGCCTTTTGAAGATTAGGCAACTTTTTTTATGGAGGCAAAAATGAAAAAAACAAAAAAAATTTTAGATTATATGACAAAGATTGCAATTTTTTCAGCTCTTTCCACTATTTTATATTTTTTTCCTAAATTTCCATTACCATTTTTATTTCCGTCATTTTTAGATGTACAATTTTCTAATCTTCCTGCTATTTTAGGAGGGTTTGCTATGGGACCAATTGGAGGAGCTATAATAGTTGTAATTAGAACCATAATCAAATTACCATTTTCAAGTACAGCATATGTTGGAGAATTTGGTGATTTGTTAATTGGACTTGCAACTGTTCTAACATCATCATTAATATATAAACATTGTAAAACTAAAAAAGGAGGTATTTTAGGATTAGTATTTGGAAGTATTGCATGGGTAGTGGTTGCAATGATTGTAAATGCTATCATCTTAATCCCATTTTATTCAAAGGCATTTGGTTTTTCAGCAGTTGTTGAAATGTGTAGAAGTATTTTTCCAAAGATAACAGAAGCAAATTTTATGCTGTTTTATATTTTTGGATCAATTCTGCCTTTTAATTTAATGTTATCCTTAATAGTATCTATTGTAACCTTTTTAGTTTATAAACGAATATCTACTTTGTTTAAAAAAGATTTCATTCGTTAGTAGAAGGAGAATTAAATGAAGATATTAGTTGTAAGTGATTCTTTTAAAGGTTCAATGTCATCAAAAGAGGTGGGTATGACTATTTGTGATTATTATCGAAATCATAATTTAAAAGCCGTATATCTTCCTATCTCTGATGGTGGTGAAGGTTTTTTAGATGCTATTAATTATTCATTACAACTTGAAAAAGAACACATGAGCGTAGAGGATGCTAATTTTAATAATACTGAAGCTTCATATATTATTGATCAAAAAAACAAAATAGCTTATCTAGAATTAGCTCAAGCTATTGGTTTGGCAAAATTGGATAAAGATGAATTGAATGCTTTATATGCATCAAGTTTTGGTTTTGGTCATTTAATGAAAGAAATTATTTTAAAATATCAAGTAAAAAAAATAATTATTGGAATTGGTGGTTCTGCTACTAGTGATTTGGGTTGTGGTATGCTTGAGGCCTTAGGGGTTGAATTTATAGATAAAGATGGCTTTTTGATTAAGAAAATGTGCAATGCAAAATTAATGAAAGTTAAGAAAATTAGGACTAAATCTTTTGAACAATTGATTAAAGGAATTGATTTCATTACTTTAAATGATGTGACAAATCCACTTTTAGGAACTAAGGGCTCAATTGCTACTTTTGCTAAGCAAAAAGGAGCATCTGATAATCAACTTTTTTTAATGGAACAAAATTTAAGTCATATTTTTAAATTATTAAAAAATCATTATCAAGAAAATCTAGTTGATTTTGAAGGAGCTGGAGCAGCAGGAGGAATTGGTTTTATTATGCGATATTTTTTTAATAGCGAAATAAAATCAGGTATTGATAGTATTTTGAAGATGATTAATTTTAAACAACTAGTTAAAGAATATGATGTTATATTTACTGGAGAAGGGTGTTTAGATAGTCAAAGTTTAGATGGTAAGGTTATTAGTGGAATTAAAAAGTATCATCCACAAAGATTAATTATTATTTGTGGTCAAAATAAATTGATTCAAGCTATGAAGGATGTTTATTCAATCGTACCAACTGTTGCAACCATTGAAGAGTCTTTAAATAATCCAATTTCTTCTTTGAAAAAATTATTACCACTCATTAAATTATAAAAAAACTGCAATTTAAAACGCATTTAGTTAAAAATAAGTTTTATTTTGCAGTTTTTTCATTAAAAAAGTTTTTTAAAAATTTTAAGACTCCTTGTTTGTCATAACTATCTGTAACATATTTAGCATATTGTAAAAGTTCGGGATTGGCATTTTTCATTGCAACACTAATAGATGCCTCTTTTAATAGTTCAATATCGTTGTGTCCATCACCAATTGCAATTGTTCTTTCTTTGGGAATATTATAATACTTATATGCGTTTTTAAATCCAACACTTTTATTGACAAGTGGATTATAGATTTCAACGATATAGTTTTTATCAACTTCCCAATACCTTGCTAAAAGTTTTCCATTATAATTTTTTTTGATATAGTCTATAAAGTCGATTATTGCTTCTTTTTTTAGAAAAAAAAGAGCACCATTAGGGTTGTCGGGCAAAATATCTTTAATTTCGCCACTATGAAGCACACCGCCATCAATATGTAAAAAAGGTTTAATTTCTTCATTGTAATCTTGAACGTATATATCATCAATAATTTCACAAAAAACATTAATTAAATAAGGTCTTATGTAATGAATAATATCTAAAAGAGCATCTTTAGATATTCGCAAATCAGTTACGGGATAATTAGAATCGGTAGGGTTAGAAATAAAGGCACCATTATAATTTATTAAGGGCGTATATAGATTCAAAGCTTTATAAACAAAATAACTAGACCTTTTTGGTCTTCCTGTTGCAAGCATAATAATATGACCTAATTGATTTAAATGACGTAAATAATCAAATGTTTCATCATCATAAGTTGCAAAATCTAACATTAAAGTTCCATCTAAATCAAGTACAATAAAATATGGTTTCATATTTTCACCTCTATTCTATTATAACATATGCTTTAGTCTTTGTCTAATTAATGAATTAAATTACTAAAAAAGTTTAAGATTGTTTTAAAAAAATGAAGTTAAAAATTCCTTGCAAAAAAAATGAATTTGTGATAAAATAAGCAATAATAAAGATAGAAGTGTTTAATTTTGAGAGTTGGTGAAAAATGGCTTATTTAATACTTAATTTCAATGTAATTCAATCAATTGATGATTTTTTTACAAAAATCTTTTCATCTTTAAAAGAAGCAATTACTTGGAGTACCTTTTGGACTTTGATTGCAGGTATGGTGATAGGTTTTGTAATTTGTTCAACTATATATGGTATTTTGTTAATGAATTCAATTAGTAAGAAAGAAAAAGAAATAGAAAATATCAAAAAAGATATAGATGATGAAAAAATTGGTAATATTGTTGAACAAATAAAAAATAATTATGTTGAAGAAAGTGAAGGACTTTCGGTAACTAGTAGATTTGATATTTTAGGTAAAAAGATAATTGAGATTGTTAATAAAATTTCTAGTGAATATTATCCTGAATCTAAATATCCAATATATGAATTAACAATTGAGGAATTAATATTATTTATGCATTATTTATCCAATCGGATAGGTGATATTTTCGATAAACCATTACTTGCACCATTTAAAAAAATAAGTATAGCACAAATTTTTAAGATATTAGATACTAAGAAAAAAATTGAAGAAACCAAAGTTGCTAAAGCATTAAAAAAAGCCAATGTTGGTAAAGTTAGCAGTATTATAATGGGAGGATTAAAGTATGCCAATCCTATTTATTGGGTGAAAAAATTATTTGTTGGTTCAACAATTAATTTTGCATCACGAAAAATATCTTTATTAATTATTGATATTGTAGCTGATGAAACGAATAAAACATATAGTAAAAGTATTTTTAATAAAGAAAAACGACTTAAACAATTAGAGATTGAAACGTCATTAAAAGAACTAGAAAGGGAGGAATTAGATGCTTAAAAACAAAAAAAATAATCTAGATAATCGAAGAGAATTTTACATCTACCGAGTAATAAGAGATGGAAAAATGTATGATGACAATGAAATTGAAAGAAAAACTATTACTAAAAATCAAAAAGAAACTGATTCCTCATTTGAAACTATTAATAAAAAAACGATTAGTTATGCAGAATCGGTTGGATATCATGAAGATCCTAAAAGATACGATAATTTAAGGCCAAAAAAACCTGAAGAAAAACAAGCATTAAAAGTAAAACAAATTGCTGAGTTTGTCGAGCCACCTAGAGAAGATAAAACGATTGGTTATTATGATGAAGGAGTTATTTTTGAGAATGATTTTAGTGCTAAAGAAAGTTATAATGGAATGGATGATAATTTTGATGATATCGCATTACAAGTGGATCAAATTTATCAAGAAAACTTTGATGATAACAATGAAGTAACTGAAGAAATTCATTATGATAATAATGTTTATGATAATGTAATTGAAGAAGAATGGTCTTATAAAAATATTAATAAATCTCAATTGCATAATGAAGAAGAAAAGAAATCTTTAAATAATTTTACAAATGATAAAAAAACAACGAGTGAAATAGTTAATTCGAAACCAGTAGTTACTAGTAGACGAAAAACTAAATATAATGCTCCTAGTATAGATTTATTAACTAAATCTGATGCTAAAAATGCTGATAATATTGAAGAAGCTGAAAATCAAAAAGAAATTATAAATAATACTTTTAGAGAAGCAGGTATTAGAGCGAGGGTTGAAAGATTTATTTTTGGTCCAACTGTAACTCAATTTTTGATAACAATTGAAAAAGGTGCCAATGTAAAAGATGTTAGAAAGGTTGAATCTAATCTTTTAATGTATTTACAATGTGAAAGTATTCGTATTCAAACTCCAATTCCGGGAAAACCATTTGCAGGAATAGAAGTACCAAAGAAATATGAAAATCGTAGAACCGTTTATTTAGGTGATATGATAGCTAGTAAAGAATTCAAAAATTTAGATTACGAGGTTCCAGTTGCTGTTGGCCAAGATAATTATGGAATTTATCATTATATTGATTTAGTGGAAATGCCTCATGGATTAATTGCAGGAACAACTAAATCAGGTAAGAGTGTATGTTTAAATACTTTCTTACTTAGTTTAATCTATCGCTTTACTCCTAATGAACTTCGACTTGTTTTGATTGATCCTAAAAGAATTGAACTTGGTATTTATGAAGGAATTCCTCATCTCGCAATGCCTGTAATTGTTGATCAAGAGGATTTTCAAAGTGCACTTGGTTGGGTTTATGATGAAATGGAAAGAAGATATAAAGAATTTGAACTTTATGATGAGCATAATATTGTTGACTATAATAATATAAGGAAAGAAAATAAAGAATCTACCATGCCTCATATTATTGTGATGATGGATGAGTTTAGTGATTGGTTTTCAGATGCCAATAGCGAGATAGAGTTATATATGCAAAAACTTGCAGCCAAAGCACGGGCGGCTGGAATTAATATTATTCTTGCAACTCAGCGTCCATCTAAAGATGTTATCAAAGGTACTATTAAGGCCAATTTTGATACACGAATTGCTTTTAGGGTTTCATCTTTTGAGGATGCCAAAGTAATTTTGGGTTATGGAGGTGCAGAAAAACTTGAAGGTAAAGGTGATATGTTAATTAGATATGCAGGAAGATCTGAACAACGTTTACAAGGTGCTTTTGTACCTAATATAGATATCAAAAAAGTTACACGCTTTTTGAAAGATAATAATACGTGTGAATATTTAGTAACTAAAGAAGAAATTCATCAGTCAACTATTTCTAGGCAAACATCAAGTGCAACATCAACTAGAGCGATGGGAAGAAATGATGAGAGATTCGAAGAAATAGCTTTTTATGTTGTTAGAAATAAAAATGCCTCAATCAATCAGCTTACACAGATTTTTAATATGGGATTTAATCGTGTTAATGATATTTTCTTAGCTTTAGAAGAAATGGGTGTTTTAAGTCCTGGTGTTAAAGGAAAACAACGAGAAGTTTTAATCGATGAATTTCAACTTCGTGATCTTTTAGAACAAGATGATTAATTATGGGGGGGATAAAATTGAATCAAGATAAATATTTAATTAAGTATTATAAGAATAATAATCCAGTAACAGAAAGAATAGCTATTAAGAAAAAAATAATTACAAGAACATTGATACTGGTAATTTGTTCAATTGCTTTTTTTGTTATGTTAGCATTTTCTGATGCTAGTAAATTTAAAGGAGAAATTAGTTTAATTGATACTTTGATACCACTTAAAATTATAATGATTATTTCAAGTATTATTGGTCTAATTGGTGTTATTAGTTTATTTTTATCACTTATTTCTAGAAATTATTTTCATCATTTTTTTATTAAAATTCCTTTTAAAGTAAAAAGAAGTATTTTTGTCTTACTTGATTGGTTTTCCATTTTACCCATTTGTGTAGTAATTACGTTTTTTTGTTTTTCTTATTTATTTATTATTACACCAGTTAGTGGAGATTCAATGATACCAAATATTTCTAATGGTGAACATGTTTTCGTTTCTTATAATACGGAAATAAAAAGAGGAAGTGTAGTCATTTTGGAAGTCAATAAAGATGATAATTTTCATATTGATGAAACTAGTCATTATATTAAACGAATTATTGGATTACCAGGGGATAGGGTCAAATGGATCAATAATAAATTATATATTAATGATGAAGAATATAATGAACCATATTTTCCAAAAGATTATTTTGGTACTGCAGCAACCAATAATTTTGATGGTCTTTTTCGTTATATTGATGAAAATGGTAATGAACAGGTAACTGAAATAATACCAGAAGGATATTATTTTGTAATGGGTGATAATAGGCCTATTAGTAAAGATAGTCGATCAATTGGTTTAATTCCTGAGAAAAATATTATTGGAGTAGCTACTTATCATATGAACTTTATTATACCAAGAGGTAAAATCAAATGATTCAGTGGTATCCTGGTCATATGGCGAAAGCCATTAGAGAAATTGGTGATAAGATTAAAATTGTCGATTTTGTAATTATTTTATTAGATGCAAGGTGTCCCCATTCATCTTTTAATCCTTTATTAAATGACGTGTTAAAAAATAAAAAGTGCTTGTATGTATTAACTAAAAAGGATAAGGCTGATGTAAAAGAAACAAATAAATGGTTAGCTTATTTTCAAAAACAAAATATTAAAGCCATTGCTTTAGATGCAAGAGATTCAAAAAATGATAAAATAATTATCAAAGAAACGCAAGATTTGATGAAGGAAAAAAGAGAAAAAGATTTAATTAGAGGGATAAAACCAAGACCTATCAAAACAATGATTGTAGGAATTCCTAATGTTGGAAAGTCAACGTTGATCAATTCTTTAGTTAAGAAAAGAGTTACTGCGGTAGGGGATCGCCCAGGGATTACAAAAGTACAACAATGGATAAAAATTAATCAAAATTTAGAGTTATTAGATACACCTGGTGTTTTATGGCCAAAATTTGATAATCAAATAATAGGGCTTAATTTATCAATTATAGGTTCAATAAATGATACAATTTTACCAGTTTTTGATGTTGCAAGTTATCTAATTGATTTTTTAAAAAAATATTATTCAAGGGCAATTTTAGAAAGATATAATATTAGTTCAGATGATAATGAAACGATTGATATAATAGTAAAAATAGCACATAAACAAAATTATTTATTAAATAATAAGGAAGAAGATTTAGAAAGAACATCCATTTTTATATTACAAGAATATCGAATGGGATATTTTGGTAGAATAACTTTGGATCGATGTGTTGATAATGAATAATTATGAATTAGAGTTAAAACTTTATCAAGAGGGAAAAAAGTATATTGCTGGAACAGATGAAGTAGGTAGGGGTCCTTTAGCAGGTCCTGTTGTTGCTACTGCAGTGATAATGCCTAAAAACTGTTATATAGAAGGAGTTACTGATTCAAAAAAATTATCTGAAAAAAAAAGAAAATTATTGAGAACTAAAATTGAAGAAAGTGCTCTATCAATTGTTACTGTTTTTATTGATGAAAAAACAATTGATGAGATAAACATTTATGAAGCCAGTAAATTGGCAATGACAAAAGCAATCTCTGGACTTCATCCCAAACCTGATATTGTGTTATCTGATGCAATGCCTCTTTATCTTGATGTTGAAAACATTCCAATTATTAAAGGTGATGAAAAAAGTTTTGTGATTGGTTGTGCTAGTATTATTGCTAAAGAACTTAGGGATGAGTATATGAAGATACTAGATTATAAATATCCAGATTATGGTTTTGCAAATCATAAAGGTTATCCTACAAAAGCTCATATAAGGGCTATAAATGATAAAGGAGTTTTACCTATTCATCGAAAAAGTTTTAAACCAGTGGCAAAAAATTTAAAAGAAGAGAATATGATTAAGTTAAAAATAAAAAAATAAGTTATTTTATAGAATATTTTTAAATTATATGTTATAATAAGATTGTATTTTTGGTATTGTAAATAACTTGGGGATTTAAGATTTTAGTAAACAACTTATATAAGTTCATTAAATTAGTGGGGAGCTTGTTTTATAAAATTTAAATAAGGGGGCAAAAAGATGACTCGTGGAATGACAAATAGTTTTGAGCAATCAGTTTTAAATTCAATTAATAAACACATTAAAAGTTTTTCAGGTGATTTTCAAAAAATGAGAAGTAAGTTGATTGCAAATAGAAACGATGATTTACCAGAAAAAACAGTAATGAAGACTTCAAAAAAGTCGAATAGTTAAAAAATTTGTATTAATGTAAATAATGACTAATATTGTCAAAAAAATATGTCCGAAACTTATTCGTTTTTGTTGACATATTTTTTTTCGTATTATATAATCAAAAAGCAAAAAATCATAATGAGGTGTTTTATGAAATTATTAATTGTAGAATCACCAGCTAAGTGTAAAACAATAGCTCATTATTTAGGTGAAGAGTATCGAGTAGAATCTAGTATTGGTCATATAAGAGATTTATCGATTAAGGGGAAGGGTGGTTTTGGAGTAGATATCGAAAATAATTTTCAACCAGAATATGTTATTTTAAAAGATAAGAAAGAAATTGTTGAAAAACTGAAAGGTATTGCTAATTTAGCTGAACATATATATCTTGCTACTGACCCTGATCGTGAAGGGGAAGCGATTAGTTGGCATTTAAGTGAGGTTTTAAATGAGCCAAAAGAAAAAGTTTCAAGAATTGTATTTAATGAAATTACAAAGACAGCTGTTTTAAAAGCTATTCATAATGATCGTCAAATTGATATGAATTTAGTTCATTCACAAGAGTCGAGAAGAATTTTAGATCGAATAATTGGTTTTAGACTATCTAGTTTGTTGCAACAAAAAATTGGTTCAAAGTCAGCTGGTCGTGTGCAATCTGTTGCTTTAAAATTAGTAGTTGAGCGAGAAAGAGAAATTCAAGCTTTTGATAAAAAAGAGTATTGGGATTTAACTGCTATTTTAAAAAAACAAATTGATGGTAATGATTATTTCTTAAAAGCTAAATTTTATGGAACCTTTGATAATAAGATTACTCTTTTAAATGAAGAACAGACTGATGAAGTCATTTCTAAACTTAAAGATGATGCATATAAAATTACAAATATTGTTAAAAAAGAAAGAAATAAAGCATCTAGACCTCCCTTTATTACTTCAACCTTACAACAAGATGCAGGTGCTAAATTTAATTATAATGCCAAAAGAGTAATGAGGATTGCTCAAAAGTTATATGAGGGTGTTGAAGTTGGTAAGGAAATGGTCGGTTTAATTACGTATATGCGTACTGATTCGATAAGATTATCTGATGAATTTATTAAAAGCGCAAAAGAGTATATAATAAGTAAATATGGTGAAAAATATTATAAGGGTGAGAAAAAGGCCTCAAAGGGTAAAAATATTCAAGATGCACATGAAGCAATCAGACCAACTGATATTAGAAGAACACCAGAAAGTGTTAAGAAGAGTTTGACTCTTGAAGAATATAAGATATATTCCTTAATTTATAATAGAGCAATTGCTTCTTTAATGAGCGATGCTATTTTAGAAGATACTAAAGTTGATATAGAAAATCAAGGATATTTGTTTAATCTATCTGGTGAAATTACCTTATTTGATGGTTTTAAAACAATTTATGAAGAAGCTAGTTTAGTCGATGAGGAAGAAGATTTAACTCGTTTACCAGAACTTAATATTGGTGAAGTTTTGGAATTTAGTGAGATAACTAAAGAACAGAAATTTACATCACCACCATATCGCTATACCGAAGCTCGATTAATTAGAAAAATGGAAGAACTTGGAATTGGTAGACCATCAACATATGCCCTAACAATGGAAACTCTTCGAGCAAGAGCATATGTAACAATGGATAAAAGAGCCTTTGTTCCGACAGCACAGGGTATTTTAACAACTGAACAATTGGAATTATTTTTTAGTAGTATTATCAATGTTAAATATACAGCTGAAATGGAAACTATTTTAGATCAAATTGCAGAAGGAAATAGCGTTTGGTATGAAGAATTGAAAAAATTTTATGAAGTATTTGCTCCATTAATTGAAAATGCTCGTGATAATATGGTTAAAATTTATCCAAAGTTAACAGACGAATTTTGCCCTGAATGTGGATTGCCTTTACTAATTAGAAGAGGTCCTTTTGGTGAATTTACGGCTTGTTCTGGTTATCCACATTGCAAATATATTAAGAAGGAACCAAAGAAAGAGTTAGTAAAATTAGGTATCATTTGTCCAATCTGTGGTGAAGGAGAAGTTGTTGAAAGAACCAGTGGAAGAGGTAGATCTAAAGGAAGTATTTTTTATGCATGTAGTTTATTTCCTAAGTGTAAGGCAACATTTTCTGGAATTCCAACTGGAGATAGATGTGAAATATGTAAATCACCTATGATTAAAATTAATGATACAATTCGTTGTAATAATGAACATTGTAAGAGTAATGAAGGTTTATTTAATAAAGAAAAAACAAATAAATTATAAAATTACTTGCAAAGTATGCAAAAATGTGGTAATATCTAAATGTAGTTATTAAAAACTACACATATTCCCTACATATGGACTTTATTGTCCAACCCTTCTTTGATTGGTGATATTCCCTTTATCACCAGTCTTTTATTTATAATAAAATTGAAAATTAAAAGTTGAAGTTTTAGGTATATTATTTCATAAGTTTATGTGGTTGAAAAAAAAAGATAAATATAGTATAATAAATTAAATATAAAAATAAAGAGGTAACTAAATGGGATTATTTAATCTTTTTAAGAAGAAAAATAAAGATGAAAAATCTAAAAAATATGAACTTGGTATGAAAAAGACTCGTCAAGGGTTAATGGGAAAGTTAAAAGCAATTTTATCTGGCTATAATGAAATTAATGAAGATTTATTTGATGATTTAACTGATGCTTTTATTATGGCTGATATAGGAGTTGAAACAACACTCGATTTTATTGATGCTTTAAAAGAAGATGAGAGAGTTCAAGGAATTAATTCAGTAGAAGAGTTACAACCAATTATAATTGATAAAATGTTTGAATTATATTTAAAAGGTGATATTGTTAATAACAATTTTAATCTTAAAAAAGACGGGCTTTCAGTTTTTCTTTTTGTAGGTGTTAATGGAGTCGGTAAAACAACCACAATTGCAAAAATTGCATATCGGTTAAAAAACGAAGGGAAAAAAGTTTTACTAGCAGCAGGGGATACTTTTAGAGCAGGTGCTGTTGATCAGTTAGAAATATGGGCTCACCGAGTTGGTGTGGATATTGTTATAAAAAAAGGTGCAACCGATCCATCAAGTGTTATTTTTGAGGCAATTCAAAAGGCAAAAAAGGAACAATATGATATTTTGTTATGTGATACGGCTGGACGTCTTCAAAATAAAGTTAATTTAATGAAAGAATTAGAAAAAATGAATCGTGTTATTTCACGGGAAGTTGAGGAAGCACCACAAGAGACATTATTGATAATAGATGCAACAACAGGACAAAATGGATTATCACAAGCTGAAGCTTTTATGGAAGTTACAAATATTACAGGAGTTATTTTAACAAAACTTGATGGTACTAGTAAAGGTGGTATTGTCCTTGCTATTAGAGATAAATATAATCTACCTATTAAAATGATAGGACTTGGTGAGAAAATGGAAGATTTAGAATATTTTGATTTAGAAGATTATATTGGGGGATTATTCGTAGGGGATGATGATGAATAATGAATCAAAATTTAGAAAAGAAGAATCACTATAATATCCTTTATTCCTATTACCAAGATTTATTTACTGAAAAACAAAAAGAAGTATTTGAAAACTATTATTTTGAAGATTATAGTTTATCAGAAATTTCCTTTGCACTTAATGTATCAAGAAATGCGATTTGGGATTTATTAAAAAAGGTTGAACGTAACTTAGATAATTATGAAAATAAATTACATCTTTATCAGAAAAATATGAATTTGAATAAGCAATTAGATTTGTTAAAAAAATATGTTAATCCCGAGGGATTAAAAATTATTGAAAAAATAAAAGAAATGGAGTGAAAATATGCCATTTGAAAGTTTATCAGAAAAAATCCAATTTTCATTAAGAAAATTAACAGGTCGTGGTAAAGTAAATGAAAAAGACATTGAAGATACAATGCGCGAAATTAGGGTTTCATTACTTGAGGCTGATGTTAATTATAAAATAGTTAAAGAATTTATAAATGAGGTTAAGACACTAGCTTTAGGCGAAAAGGTAATGAAATCACTAACACCAGGTGATCAAATTGTTAAAATTGTTTACGAAGAATTAGTAAAATTAATGGGTGAAGAAGCAGTTCCAATTAATTTAAAAAAATCAGGAATGAGTGTAGTTTTAGTTGTAGGTCTGCAAGGAAGTGGTAAAACAACTCATGTTGGAAAATTAGCTAATTATTTGAGAAAAAATAATAAACTTAAACCATTAATGATAGCAGCTGATGTTTATCGACCAGCAGCTATTAATCAATTAGTAACAATTGGTAAGCAACTTGATATTGAAGTATTTCAAATGGGAATTCTTACAAAACCTCAAGTTATTGTTAAAAAGGGTTTAGAATATGCTAAAGAAAAAGGATTAAATCTAGTTCTAATTGATACTGCCGGTCGTTTGGCTATTGATGAACCTTTAATGCAAGAATTAGTTGAAATTAAAGAAATTACGAATCCCGATGAAATTCTATTAACAGTTGATGCGATGACTGGTCAAGATGCTGTTAATGTTGCTCAAACTTTTCATCAAAAATTAGATATAACTGGATGTCTTTTAACAAAACTTGATAGTGATACAAGAGGTGGTGCAGCTCTTTCAATTCGCTATATGACTAAAATTCCCATTAAATTTACAGGACTAGGGGAAAAGATGGATGAAATTGATGTTTTTCATCCTGATCGAATGGCCAAAAGAATTCTTGGAATGGGGGATGTTTTAACCTTTATTGAAAAAGCACAGGAATCCTTTGATGAAGAGACCGCAATGAAAATGGCGGAAAAAATGCAAGCAGGACGTTTTACATATAATGATTTTTTAGATCAAATTCGTCGTATAAAAAAAATGGGATCTTTAAAAGGGTTACTTTCAATGATTCCAGGCCTTGGTTCTCAAATCAAAAATTTAAATATTGATGAAAAAAAGTTTGTTTATATTGAGGCAATAATTGGTTCAATGACAAAAGAGGAAAGAAGTAATCCTGATTTAATTACAAAAAGTCATACAAGAAAAACAAGAATTGCAAATGGCAGTGGAAGAACCTATCAAGAAATTAATAATTTAACCAAACAATTTGAACAAATGCGCCAACAGATGAAGGCAGTTATGGGTATGGATGAAACCCAAATGGAAAAGATATCAAAAGGTCAAGCTCCAATTCCAGGAATGCAAGCACAGCGTCCTAAAAAAGGTAAAGGAAAGAATAAAGGTGGATTTCGCTTTTAAATAACTGATAAGTAAGGAGGATAATAAAATGGAACAAAATTATATTGATGAATTATTAAGTTTAATTCATAGCAATAAAAGTGATGAAGAACTTAGAGAAGAACTCCAAAAATATCATGAAAATGATGTTGCTAAAATATTTCCTCAATTATTAAGTGAAGAACGTCAAAAATTATACCATATTCTTGAAAAAAATGTTTTGTCTGATATCTTTAGTTATTTAGAGAATCCAAAAGATTACTTAGATGAATTATCAAATGATTTAGCAGCTGATATTCTAGAATCGATGGATTCAGATGATGCAATTGATGTTTTAGAGGAATTAGAAGAAGATAATCGCAAAGAATTAATTGAATTGATGGATGAAGAAGCGGTTGCCGAAATAAAATTAATAAAATCATATGATGATGATATGATTGGAAGTAGAATGACAACTAATTATATTGCAATTGATAAAAATTCAACTATTAAACAAGCGATGAAAAAAATGATTGAAGAGGCTGCTGTAAATGATAACGTATCAATTATTTATTTTACTGATTTAAATAATGAGTTTTATGGAGCAATGGATTTACGCGATTTAATTATTGCGAGAGAAAATGAAGATTTACAATCAATTATTAAGACATCATATCCATATTTAAAAGCAACTGAATTGGTAAGTGATTGTATTAACAAGATACAAGAATATTCATTAGATTCAATTCCTGTAGTAGATGATAATATGCATTTAATTGGTGTAATAACTAGTGATGATATAGTGGAGGCTGTTTCGGATGAATTTGGTGATGATTATGCTAAACTTGGTGGGTTATCTAGTGAGGAAGATTTAAAAGAACCAATTTTTAAATCAGTTAGAAAAAGAATTCCATGGTTATTTATACTTTTAGGTCTTGGACTAGTGACATCATTGTTAATAGCACAATTTGAAAATGTTGTTGCCGGAATTCCAATTATTGTTGTTTTTCAATCATTGATTTTAGATATGGCAGGTAATTGTGGTACTCAATCGTTGGCTGTAACAATTAGGGTACTGACAGATGAAGAACTTTCTAATAAAAATATTTTTAAAATGATTTTCAAAGAGTTTAGAGTTGGATTAATTAATGGTATAATTGTTGGAATTTTTACTCTTATTTTTGTGCTAATTTTTTTATTATTTGCTGCTTCTACTAATGAATTAAATCAAAATTTAAAAATTGCAATAGTTGTTAGTATGAGTATTTTATTCTCTATTGTAGTTGCGAATTTTGCAGGAAGTCTTATTCCTATTATTTTTAAAAAATGTAAAATTGATCCTGCTGTTGCTTCTGGACCATTTATTACAACTTTAATTGATATAATTGCAGTAATTATTTATTATGGCCTAGCATGGTTATTGATTTTAAATTTTTTGTAATTTATTAGTTCATATTGTTTTATTAATTTAGTAGATTATGTTATAATGCTACCGAGATGTTCCTTGCATAACCATCTCAAATAAAAAACAAGGAGAAGATAAAATGAATCAAAAAGAAAGTTTGATAAAAAAAGTAATACGAATATCATTAGTTGCAGCCTTATATGTGGCTTTAACTTTATCTTTATCTTGGATTTCTTATGGTGAAATTCAATTTAGAATAGCGGAGATATTGGTATTACTTTGTTTTTTTCGAAAGGATTATGCTATTTCGATGATTATTGGTTGTGCTATTGCAAATACCTTTAGTACGCTTGGACCGATTGATATTGTAATGGGAACTATGGCCACTTTATTTGCTGTTATTTGTGTGATGTTTTCTAAAAATTTAATGGTGGCTGGAATTTTTCCTGTTGTTTTTAACGCCATTATTGTTGGTATAGAGTTATTTATAGTTTTTGAAACGCCTTTTTGGCTTAATGCTTTAACAGTAGGTTTAGGTGAATTAGTAGTAATAATTATGGGAATTTTTACTTTTAATTTTTTAAAGAAAAATGGTGCTTTTATGAAACTAATTAAAGCAAATCAAAACATATAATAAAAAGGTAGGAATTTTTTATAGATTATTCCTACCTTTTTTAAATATCCTTATTTACTTGAAAAAAAAGACAAAATAGTGTATAATAAATTTAGTTTTTTTTAAGACGTTTTAGAGTTTCTTTTACAGCATCACTAAGAGAAGTTTCATTTGTAATATTTAAGTCTTTAGTTGCAATTTTTATTTCTTGATTATTATAACCAAGAGATTTTAAAGCAATAATAATATTATTTATTTTTTCATTGACTTGTGGATTTTTAAGATTATCATCAAAATTAATCTTTCCTTTTAAATCAAGAATAATTTGTTGACTTAATTTAGGACCAATTCCTGGGAATTGATTAAAGAATTTAGTATTAGTATTGTTTAAAGCATTGATAATTTCTAAAGGTGTACTAGAGGCAAGAATTGCTAGAGCCCCTTTAGGACCTAATCCTTTGACATTTATTAAATTTTCAAACATATCACGTTCTTCATAACTAATAAAACCAAATAATTCATGAGCATCTTCTCTGATATGATAATGTAGATAAATGGTTGTCAAAGGAATATTTAATTCAAATTGATACGGATTAGGAACCTTAATTCTATAACCAACTTGATTTACTTCAAAAATAATATGAGTTGCATGTATCTCTGTAACTTGCCCTTTAAAATAACTATACATAGTAACCTCCAGTTACTATAATTATAACATATAATAAATATTAAAGCAAAAGAAAGGATGTTTCTATGGATAACATTATGGATAAAAAGATGATTGATGGCGATGAAATTGAAACAACATTAAGACCACAATCTCTAAAAGAGTATATTGGTCAAAATGAATTAAAAGAAATGATGAAAATATTCATTGAAACGGCTAAAATGCGAGGTGAGGCATTAGATCATGTTCTTTTATATGGACCACCAGGTCTTGGGAAAACGACACTTGCTCATATTATTGCTTATGAGATGAAGACAGGAATAAAAATTACAACTGGACCAGCACTTTCAAGACCAGGTGATTTAGCGGCTATTTTATCATCATTAGAACCAGGTGATATTTTATTCATCGATGAAATTCATCGTATTCCTAAAGTAATTGAAGAAATATTATATTCAGCAATGGAAGATTTTGCAATTGATATTGTGATGGGAAAGGATTCAGGAGCGACTACACTTAGAATAGATTTGCCACCATTTACATTAGTAGGTGCTACAACTAGATTTGGTGATTTAACTGCTCCAATGCGTGATCGTTTTGGAATAGTTCATCAATTAAAATATTATAGTAATGATGAGTTATTTACTATTATTAAGAGAACGGCAAAGATTTTTGCTTTTCCTATTGATGATGATGCTACTTTTGAATTAGCAAGACGTTCACGAGGAACACCAAGAATTGCTAATCGTTTATTTAGAAGAATTAGGGATTTTGCGCAATTTAATAATTTAAATCACATTACCATTTCAATTACTGATTATGCTTTAAACAAACTTGATATTGATAAGGCGGGACTTGACATAACTGATCGCAAATATTTATTAGGACTTATTGAACGATTTAAAGGTGGTCCGGCAGGAATTGAGGCTCTAGCTGCAACTATTTCAGAAGAAACAGTAACATTAGAAGATGTAAATGAACCATATTTATTACAGGAAGGTTTTATTATACGAACCCATAGGGGTAGGGTTGTAACTGATAAGGCATATGAACATCTTGGTATTATAAAAGGAGGCTTATTTTGAAAGTAACAGATTTTGACTATGATTTACCTGAACAATTAATTGCACAAACGCCATTAGATAATCGATCGTCATCAAGACTTTTAGTATTAGACAAAAAAACAGGTGAAATAGAACATAAACACTTCTATGATATTATTGATTATTTAGATAACAATGATGTATTAGTATTAAATGATACAAAAGTATTACCATCAAGAATATATGGTAAAAAAATAGAAACTAATGCTTCTATCGAAATTCTCCTTTTAAAAGAAATTAAAAATAATATTTGGCAGGCTCTTGCTCGACCTGCCAAAAGGGTTAAAGTTGGTACTACAATTATATTTGGAAATGGTTTATTAAAAGCAATCTGTTTAGAAGAAAAAGAAGAGGGTCAAAGAGTATTTCAAATGGAGTATCAAGGAATCTTTTTAGAAATATTAGAACAAATTGGTTTAATGCCTCTTCCACCATATATTCATAAAAAAATTATTAATAAAGATCGTTATCAAACAGTTTATGCAAGAGATTATGGTAGTGCTGCTGCACCAACAGCAGGGTTGCATTTCACAAAAGAATTGCTTGAAAAATTGAAAAAAAAAGGTGTAGAAATTGTTTATGTTACCTTAAATGTGGGATTGGGAACCTTCAGACCAGTAAGCGTTGATAAAGTAGAGGAACACCATATGCATAGTGAAACTTATCAGATGTCAAAAGAAACGGCAGATAAACTCAATTTGGCAAAAGAATTTGGCAAAAGAATTATTAGTGTCGGAACTACTTCAACTAGGACCTTAGAAAGTATTATAAAAAAATATGGTAAATTTGTCGAATGTTGTGAGTCTACAAATATTTTTATTTATCCACCTTATGAGTTTATGGCAGTAGATGCCCTGATAACAAATTTTCATTTACCCAAATCTACTCTTATTATGTTAGTTAGTGCATTTTCATCTAAAGACATAATTTTGAATGCATATAGAATAGCTATTGAGAAAAAATATCGCTTTTTTTCATTTGGCGATGCAATGTTTATAAAATAATTTCACATACTATAAATAATAGAGTATTTGAAATTATTGAAAAACCAAAAATATATGAAATAAAATAATAATATTTTTTGATTTTATAATAACAAAAAATTATTGATAATATATATCCTAAACTACAATGATTTTATTAATCTACATATGAAATATATTTATAAAAAAATTAAATATTATTTAAATAGAATTTTTTTATAACATTAAGTTAATATATAAAAAAGTCTATAAATTTACTAAATTTATAGACTTTTTTATTATATTTCATAATATAGACGAAAGATAAGATTATAAAATATTATAAATAATGTTTTATAATCTTATTAAAGTTAATCATTATGGACCTGTAGGACCAGTAGGGCCAGTAGGACCAGTAGGACCTGTAGGACCTGTAGGGCCAGTAGGACCAGTAGCACCATCGGCACCATCTGTACCATCAGTACCATCAGCACCAGTAGGGCCAGTAGCACCAGTAGGACCAGTAGGACCAGTAGGACCAGTAGGGCCAGCAGGGATAGTTAAATTTAAAACAAAATTAGGTGAAATTCCAGTTATAGTAGCAGAGGCTGATGAACCTGGAGCGCCGGTAGTTACTGTACCAATTGTTAAAATAGGGGTTGTTGCATCAGCACCAGTAGGACCAGTAGCGCCAGTAGGGCCAGTAGCACCAGTAGGACCAGTAGGGCCAGTAACACCAGTAGGACCAGTAGCACCAGTAGGACCAGTAGCACCAGTAGGGCCAGTAGGACCAGTAGGGCCAGTAACACCAGTAGGGCCAGTAGCACCAGTAGGACCTGTAGCACCTCCTGATGGACCAGTAGGGCCAGTAGCACCAGTAGGACCTCTAAAACCTCTAGGTCCTATTGGACCCATAGGACCAGTGGGACCTGTAGGTCCAGTTGCGCCTCTATGTTGATTGCAGAAATTACAATTACAATTGCTGTTAGGTATTTGACGACATCCACAATTATTATTTGGTCTTTGAGGAAAACCAAAAGCGTTATTAAAATTCATTTTTTCTCCTTTCATATATTTAATAAATTTTGAAAAAATTTTTTATTTATCTTATAATTGTTATCATTGGGTTTTAATATTCCTGCTTTTTCATTATATTCATTAGCAATATTGTATTCTCCTAAATGATAATAACAAACACATAGTTGCATATTTGGAATATAACCATAACAATCAGATAAGATAAATCCACCTGATTTACTTTCTTGAGGTCTTGTTAGTGCAAGTTCATACCAAAATATTGCTAGTTTATATTGTTTTTTATTTAGAAAATATTGTCCAATTTCACAACAAATTTCAGCTCTAGGTATATCCAATTCTAAACTATATAAAAGAGTTGGAAGAATTTTCTCTTTTAAATTTTCTTTATTATAACAAAATGATAAAATTCTTATTGCATCAAGTCTATTTTCTAGCCATGCATTAGGATTTTTTATAAAATTTTCCAAGTATGTTATAGCCTCTTTATATCTTTTGTGATAATATAATTCTCTAGCATAATAAAATTGATGCCTTAAAGATAATTTTTTACCACTATTAATTAATTTTTCAAAAATATTAATATTTCTATTAGGGTCAGTTTTATGAATTTTTTTATGAATTATAATTATATCTGAATAAATAATTTTACCCTTTGTTGTAATAACTTCATGTATTTCACCTTCCCAAAGATAAAGTTTATTGTTACGAATTAGACGTTCTCGATAGTATAGAAAAGTAGGATTATTAAATTCATCCCATGCAATTTGATATTGCATCATAACAAAGTCAATATCTATTGTTAATGTTTCTTTTAATTTTTTAAGTTTTTCTTGATTTTCTTTTGAAATTATGTCATCTGCATCTAACCATAGACAATAATCTTTAGTTGCTTTTGAGAAAGAATAATTACGAGCTGCTGAAAAATCATCAATCCATTTAAAGTCATATACTAAATTTGTATAATTTTTTGCAATTTCTTTTGTATGATCAGTAGAACCAGTATCAACAATAATTATTTCATCGACGATATCCTTAATACAATCGAGACAGCGCGCTAAAGTATCCTCTTCGTTTTTGACGATCATACATAAACTAATTGTAACCATTTTTCCTCCTTTATACTATAAACATAATCAGGTTCTCTATATAATATGAAACAATAAAAAAGATGTCATTGATAAAAGCACAGGTTTTTAAAATTACTTGATAAAATAATTTTATACTAAAAAAATAATAAAAACAAAAAAAATCTTATTAATCAAAATTGATTAATAAGATTTAAATTTATTGATATTTGATTTAAAAGTTTATCAATAAATATGCATAAATAATTTATAGAAATCAAAAATAATAATATAGAAAAATATATTTATAAATTTTTTAGTTAAATTGTAAAATGAATGAGAAAATTGTGATGTAAATAAATAAATTTATATAAAAAATGACAAATAAATATCCAAATATCTATTAAAAATTATAAAAATCAATATTTTATTTCTTTTCCACAAAATGGGCAAAATTTGTCATTTTGGCTTAATTCACCACCGCAATTAGTACACATTTTGACAAAATATTCATTTGGAATAGTATTGCTTGCAGAAATTTTATTTTTCTTAGTTTTAAAAGCGGTAATAAAAGCTTTTACAGTTGTGATAATTAAAAGAATAGATGCTAATATAAAAGGAATAAAGGCAATTCGTATTATACCAAGATTTTCAGATGATGTTAGAATAATGATAGAAATTAATATTGAAATCCAAATAATAGTAAAACCACAAAGATAAAAAGCATAAAAAAATTTGCTTAATTTATGATTAGTTTTATTAAGATTTGTATCTTGATAAATAACAAATGATGTATCTGCCTTATTATTTATATTGTTTTTGACAATATAATTTTCATCACTATAATTTTTTTTCTTTTTAAAATTAGAAATAATAATACTAATAATAATAAAAGAAAAAATAATAGTAACGAATACAATAATGGCAATTGAAATAAAAGAAAACATTTGTATAATAACCTCCATATGATAGTAAATTATATCATATTTTATACTATATTATGTATAATTTGCTTTTTAGAATAGGAAAAAATCGTTTTACATTAAAATAATAGTAAAAATAAATAATTTATTAACAATTGCATATATTTTCTAATTATGGTATAATTAGTAAAAAAGGTAGGGTTCTATAATGGAAGAACAAGGAATTTATTATTTTCATCAGGGTACCAACTATCGATCATATGAATTACTTGGTGCTCATTTTAATAAAGATTACACTATTTTTAGAGTGTTTGCGCCAAACGCAAGGATTGTATCAGTAGTTGGGGAGTTCAATAATTGGGATACAACATCTCATGTAATGAAAAAAATTTCAAATAATGGAATATATGAAATTAAAATATTTAATGTTGCCGAATATGATTGTTATCAATATGCTATTTTAACTAATGATAATCGGTTATTGTTTAAAAGTGATCCCTATGGATATCATTGTGAATTGAGGCCTTCAAGAGCATCAAAGGTATATAATTTAGATGGATATAAATTTAATGATGAAAAATGGCTAAATAGTAGAAAGGAAAGACAATCGCTTTCATCCCCAATTAATATTTATGAAGTACATCTTGGAGCTTGGAAAAAATATCAAAACGGTGAGTTTTTTGATTATCAAAAGTTGGCGATTGAATTAGCTAGTTATGTTAAAGAAATGGGGTATACTCATATAGAAATTATGCCACTTTCTGAATATCCTTATGATCCTTCTTGGGGGTATCAAGTAACGGGTTATTATGCTATAACATCGAGATATGGTACACCTAAAGATTTTATGAGATTTGTTGATATTATGCATCAAAATGATATTGGTGTTATTATGGATTGGGTACCTGGTCATTTTACAAAAGATTCTCATGGATTAATTGATTTTGACGGAGATAGTTTATATGAACCAAGAGATATTACTAGAAAAGAACATGATGGATGGGGAACAAGATGTTTTGATTATGGTAGAACTGAAGTTCAATCTTTTTTAGTATCAAATGCAGTTTTTTTATTTGATAAATTTCATATAGATGGGATTAGAGTGGATGCTGTAGCATCAATGCTATATTTAGATTATGGAAGAAAAGAAGGTGCTTGGCATCCTAATAGTTTTGGTACAAATATTAATTTGGAAGCTGTAGCTTTCTTACAAAAAGTGAATGCTATTGTTCACAAATATTATCCAGGTGTTTTAATGATTGCAGAAGAGTCATCGGCCTACCCTAAAATTACTGCACCAACTACTGATGGTGGCCTTGGCTTTGATTATAAATGGAATATGGGATGGATGAATGATACTCTTGCCTATATCAAAACAGATCCTTTATTTAGATGCTATGATCACCATAAATTAACTTTTCAGCTTACATATATTTTTAGTGAACATTTTATTTTACCACTTAGTCATGACGAGGTTGTTCATATGAAGGGTTCAATGATAAGTAAAATGCCAGGAGATTATAATCAAAAATTTGCAGGTCTTAGAGCATATTATTTGTATATGATGACTCATCCTGGCAAAAAATTATTATTTATGGGAGGCGAGATTGGTCAATTTAGAGAATGGAGTGAAGCAAGAGAATTAGATTGGAGTGTTCTTAATTATGATAATCATCAAAAATTACAAAGGTTTGTGAAAGAATTAAATTGTCTTTATAAAAAAGAAAAAGCCTTATTTGAAAATGAAATCAATTGGGATGGTTTTAGATGGATAGTAGTTAATGATGAAAATCATAATGTTTTAGCATATAAAAGAATTTCCTTTGATAATAGTCAATTAATTGTCGTATTAAATTTTTCATTTTGTGATTGGAATGATTATATAATATATGTTGAGGATGGAGAATATGAAATTATTATGTGTAGTAATGATAAAAAATATGGAGGAAGAAACGAATTAGAAGGCGAGATAATCTATACTCAAAATGGAAAATTAAAATTAAATTTACCATATAGTTGTGGAATAATATTAAGGAAGGTGAAAAAATAAGATGTATAGTCAAAAAAAATGTGTAGCAATGCTTTTAGCTGGTGGACAAGGAAGTAGATTATATGCATTAACAACAAAGGTTGCCAAACCGGCAGTATCTTTTGGTGCAAAATATCGCATTATTGATTTTACTTTATCAAATTGTGTAAATTCTAATATTGATACGGTGGGAGTATTAACACAGTATCAACCACTTGTTTTAAATGAGTATATTGGTAATGGTCAACCATGGGATTTAGATAGAACTTTTGGCGGTGTTCATATTTTACCACCATATCAAGCAAAATATGGTAGTGAGTGGTATAAAGGGACTGCTAATGCAATTTATCAAAATTTAGGATTTATTGAAAATTATGATCCAGATCATGTTTTAATTTTATCAGGCGATCATATTTATAAGATGGATTATAATATGATGTTAAATGAACATATTAAAACTAATGCTGATTGTACGATTGCAGTATTAGAGGTTCCACTAACAGAAGCCAGTCGTTTTGGGATTATGAATACTGATAATCATAATCAAATTACTGATTTTGAAGAAAAACCTAAATATCCTAAAAGTAACCTTGCTTCAATGGGAATTTATATTTTTAAAAAAGACAAATTATTTAAATATTTAAAAGAAGATGCGCAAAATCCTAATAGTCAAAATGACTTTGGGAAAAATATTATTCCAACAATGCTTGCAAGTGGGGAAAAAATGATTGCCTATCCTTTTAAGGGATATTGGAAAGATGTAGGGACAATTAAAAGTTTATGGGAAGCTAATCAAGATTTAATTGGTGAAGATCCTGCTTTTGATATTTATAATCCATTTTGGAAAGTTCATTCAAGAAATGTAGGGATTGAGCCACAATATATTGCAAAAGATGCTGTATTATCTAATTCGCTCATAACAGATGGAGCAAAAATAGAAGGAACCGTTATTAATAGTATTATTGGTTCTAGTGTTGTTATTAAAAAAGGAGCGGTTATCAAAGATAGTGTTATTTTTGCTAATACAGTTATCGGAGAAGATTCAATTATTGAATATAGTATAATTGATGAGAATGTTGTTATTGGCAAAGGTGTTCATATTGGAAGTCCTAAAGCTGACGATGTTGAAATTGCTGTTATTGGTCGAGATGTTACAATTGATGATGGTTCAATTGTTAAACAAGGCGCTAATATTGAAGAAAATGTTAAAAATGAAGGAAAGGAAGAATAGTTTATGAAAGCATTAGGCATAATATTTTCGAATATACATAATGAAACAATTGATGAATTAACACGAAAAAGAACTTCAGCTTCTATTCCTTTTGGCGGTAGATACCGGTTAATAGATTTTGCCTTATCAAATCTTGTAAATGCTGGAGTTGATAATGTTGGCATTTTAGCACAAAAAAATTATCAATCATTAATGGATCATTTAGGTTCGGGAAAAGATTGGGATCTTTCAAGAAGAAATGGAGGTTTAGTCATCTTTCCACCTTTTGGTAATTATAAAATAGATACTTTATATACAAGTAGGTTGGAAGCTTTAATTAGTATAAAAGGATTTATTGAAAATCAAAAGGAAGAATTAGTAGTATTAATGGATTGTGATAGTGCTAATATAATAGATTTCAATGAAATTTTTGATTTCCATCTTAATAAAAGTGCTGACATAACGATTTTATATCGACATGGAAAATGTGAAAAAGACTTAGAAAAAAATATGAATTTTATCTTGAATGAAGAGGGAAGAATAACAAAAGCGAATTTAAAATCAAAGATTGGTACAATTACGAATTCATGTATTAATATGTTCATAATGAATAGAAGATTGTTACAAGGTCTATTAGAAGAAGCAATTTCACAAGGAATGGAATCATTCCACCGAGATTTAATCTTTAATAATATTAAAAGTTTAAAAATCTATGGGTATGAACATAAAGGTGTTTATCTACACGTTAATTCAATGGAAAATTATTTCAAATATAATATGGCTCTTTTAAATCATGAAACTAAAGATGCTTTGTTTGGAAATAAAAATCATCGTGTTTATACTAAGGTAAGGGATTCGGCTCCAACTAGATATGGCTTTAATGCTAAAGTTGAAAATAGTTTTATTGCTGATGGCTGTGAAATAGAAGGAACAGTTATCAATAGTATTTTATTTAGAGGAGTAAAAATTGGTAGAGGCACGATTGTTAAAAATTCAATTTTAATGCAAGATACAATTACTGGTGACAATGTTAAATTAAATTATGTAATTACGGATAAAAATGTTACAATTCGTAATCGTAATAATTTATCAGGTTGTGAAAAAATTCCATATTATCTTGGAAAAAATACAATGGTTTAATAAAAATCATAAGGAGGATTGAACATGGGCGAAAATAAAGTAAAAAAAATATTTTTTGTGGCAAGTGAAGCACAACCATTTTTTGCTTCTGGTGGTCTTGGTGATGTTATTGGCTCATTACCGAAAAGAATTTTAAAAAATGCAAAAGGTGAATTTGAGGTAAGTGTTATTTTACCACTTTATGCTAAACTTAATCAAGCATATAAAAATAAACTTGTTTATATTGGACAAACTACAACAAAACTTTCGTGGAGAAATCAATATTGTGGAATTTTTAAATATGAAGAAAATGGTGTAAAATATTATTTTATCGATAATGAGTATTATTTTAAACGTGATAATTTTTATGGTTATTTTGATGATGCTGAAAGATTTGCTTTCTTTAGCAAAGCAGCAATCGATGTTATGATTTTTATAGATGAAATTCCTAATATTATTCATGTGCATGATTGGCAAGCGGGAATGCTTCCAATATATCTTAGAACGCTTTATTATCACGATAGTCGTTTTACAAAAGTAAAAACTGTTTTCACTATTCATAATATTGAATATCAAGGAATATACGCATATGATCAAGATATTATTGAAGATGTTTTTGGTCTTTCATTTAATGATGGATATTTACTTGAATATTTAGGAAAAGTTAATATTATGAAAGGTGCAATGGAGGCAGCTAATTTTGTTACGACGGTTAGTCCTACTTACGCTGAAGAAATCTTACAAAAAGAATTTGCCCATGGATTAGAATACGAGACTGTAAGAGTTAAAGGTGAAGGAAAATTAAAGGGAATTTTAAATGGTATTGATAAAGTTTTTTATAATCCTGCTAAAGATAAAGCTTTATTTGAAAATTATGATAAAAAAACTATCGAGGCAAAATTAAAGAATAAAGAAGAACTTCAAAATATGTTAGATTTACCAGTAGATAAAGATATACCAATGATTGGAATGGTATCAAGACTAGTTTCACATAAAGGATTAGATTTAGTAAAGGATATTTTTGAAGATTTACTTACCCAAAAGGTTCAGTTTGTTTTACTTGGTACAGGTGATCCTTATTATGAGGGATATTTTAAGGATTTAGAATATCGACATAAAAATAAATTGAGAGTAATTATTGCTTTTAATCAAGATTTATCAAGAAAAATTTATGCATCAAGTGATATTTTTTTAATGCCATCTAAATCAGAACCTTGTGGTTTATCACAAATGATTGCATCTCGATATGGTTCAATTCCAATTGTTAGAGAAACTGGTGGATTAAAGGATAGTATTCGCGATTTTTCTTTCAGTAATGGAAATGGTTATACATTCTGTGGATTTGATGCTTGTGATATGTTAAAGACAATTTTAAGAGCTTTAAATGATTACCAAAATAAAGATCTTTGGAGTAAACAAGTGGAGATGGTTATGAATAAAGATTTTGGATGGAGTACATCAGCTAAGCAATATATTAGGATGTATGAGGAAATTTTAGAAAAATAGGTGAAAAGGTATGCCCAAACAGCAAATAGAAATTGACAATACGAAGATGCATTTAGAGGAGAAACTAGCAAGCTATTTTGGGGTTACGCCAAGTGATGCTAGTATTGATCAAATGTATAAAGCCGTTAGTATGTCCGTTTTAGACATTTTACTAGAAAAAAAGAAACAATTTAATCGTAAAGTTAAGGAACAAAAATCAAAACGAATTTATTATTTATGTATGGAGTTTTTAGTTGGAAGAAGTTTAAAAACAAATCTTTATAATCTTGGCATTGTTGATGTATATCGTGAAGTTTTAAAAGAATATGGTTTTGATTTGGATGAATTATATGAACAAGAAAATGATGCAGGACTAGGAAATGGTGGACTTGGACGTTTAGCAGCTTGTTTTATGGATTCACTTGCTTCTTTAGATTATCCAGCAACAGGTTTTTCTATTCGTTATGAATATGGTTTATTTAAACAAAAAATTGTTAATGGTTGGCAAACAGAAATGCCAGATGTTTGGCTACCAGGTGGTGAAGTGTGGCTAGTACCGAGAAGTGATCGCCTTCTAAAGGTTAGATTTGGTGGTTGGGTTAGTGAATATCAAAAAGATGGTAAAATGAAGGTTGAATACCATGATTCGAAAATTGTTGAAGCAATGCCGTATGATTTACTAATTTCAGGTGGTAGTAGTAATGCTGTATCAACCCTCAGACTTTGGAAGGCTCGTAATGCAAATGAATTTGATATGAAGTCTTTTTCACAAGGTGATTATATGAAAGCAATTATGGAAAATCAAGAAGCTGAATTAATATCAAAGGTTTTATATCCATCAGATAATCACTATGAAGGGAAAACTTTAAGATTAAAACAACAGTATTTTTTGGTTAGTGCTTCAATTCAAAATATTATTCATGATCATATTAAACGTTATGGTGATTTACATACATTGCCAAATTATGCTGCCATTCATATCAATGATACACATCCTGCTATTTGTATTCCTGAATTAATGCGTATTATGATGGATGATTATGAATTAGAATGGGATGAGGCATGGGAAATTGTAACTAAAACAGTGGCTTATACGAATCACACTGTATTAGTTGAAGCTTTAGAGTGTTGGAGTGAAGATTTAGTTCAAAAAACAATTCCTCGAATTTATAAAATTTTACAAGAAATTAATCGTAGATATACGACAAATTTATGGAATGTTTATCCTGGTGATTGGGATAAAATAAATAGAATGGCCATTATTTCTAATAATTATATAAAGATGGCTAATTTAAGTGTAATTGCTAGTTACAAAGTAAATGGTGTGTCAGCGCTTCATAGTGATATAATTAAAAGAAGTATTTTTAGTGATTATTATCAATTAACTCCTGAAAAATTTACTAATGTTACTAATGGAATTGCTCATAGAAGATGGTTACATCAATCTAATCCACGATTATCTAATTTATTAGATGATACAATTGGTCATGGTTGGTATAAAGATGCAAGTGAATTAAGAAAATTTTTATCATATTACGATAACGATAAAATTATTGATGAACTTGGTCGTATTAAATATTTAAATAAATGTGATTTTGCTAATATGATTTATAAGAAACAAGGAATTATTTTAGATCCAAGTTCAAGATTTGATGTTCAAGTCAAAAGACTTCATGAATATAAAAGACAACTTTTAAACGTTTTAAAAATAATTAGTTTATACAATCAATTAAAAGAAAATCCAGAGACTAAAATGACACCACAAACTTTTATCTTTGGTGCTAAGGCAGCTCCAGGATATTACCTTGCTAAAGAAATAATTGAATTAATCAATTATATTTCTAAAGATATTTCAATGAATCCTAAAATGAAGGAAAAGTTAAATGTTGTTTTTATTGAGGATTATTGTGTTACTTTAGCAGAATATTTAATGCCAGCAAGCGAAATTAGCGAACAAATATCACTTGCGGGATATGAAGCTAGTGGAACTAGTAATATGAAATTTATGATTAATGGGGCAATAACTTTTGGTACTATGGATGGAGCTAATGTTGAAATCTGTGATGCTGTTGGTGATGAGAATATTTTTATCTTTGGCATGAGTGCTAAAGAAGTAGATGATTTATGGAAAACAGGTTATAATTCAACTTATTTTTATAATAGTAATAAAGAATTAAGAGGAATTATTAATACCCTAAAAAAAGGTTTTGCTGGAAAGAGTTTTGAAAATATTGCTAATTATTTATTAACCTCAAGTGGTATAGCAGATCGTTATATGTGTCTTGCTGATTTTGAGGATTATATGAAGGTTCATCAAAAGATGGATGAAGCATATTTAAATAAAAAACATTTTAATCAAATGGCACTTGTCAACATTAGTGAGGCAGGAAGATTTGCAGCAGATCGCAGTATAAAAGAATATGCAGATAAAATTTGGTATTTAAAACCAGTAAAATAAAAGCAAATATTTGTTGATTTTTGACAAAATGTAGTATAATTATGCAATGTGAAAATAAACTGTAATTTAAAAAAATTATGGAGGCTTACAATGGAAAAACAAATAAAGAAAATTGCTGTACTAACTTCGGGTGGTGATGCTCCTGGTATGAATGCAACAATTCGAGCAGTTGTTCGTGCGGGAATTCATGAAGGTTTAGAAGTTTTTGGTGTTGAAGATGGATATAAAGGTCTAGTTGAAGGACGAATTTTTCCAATGACGCGTGATACTGTTACTAATATTATAAATCGTGGTGGTACTATTTTAGGTTCTGCTCGTTTGTCAGAATTTAGTAAAGATGAAGTTGCTCAAATTGCTTTAGAGCAATTGAAAAATCGAGGTATAGATGCATTGGTTGCTATTGGTGGTGATGGAACCTATCGTGGGGCTTTAAAACTTTCTAAAATGGGTTTATATTGTATTGGCCTTCCAGGTACAATTGATAATGATATTGCTTCAAGTGAATTTACTATAGGTTTTGATACAGCTGTTAATACTGCAGTTGATGCAATTGATAAATTAAGAGATACTTCAAATTCTCATCAACGTTGTTCAATTGTTGAGGTTATGGGTAGATATTGTGGTGATATTGCTTATGCAGCAGCTTTAGCAACAGGAGCTGATTTAGTTATAACCTCAGAAACAGGTTTTAGTTTAGAAGAGGTAATAAAAACGGTAAAAAAATGTCAAAATCATAAAAGTCGACATGTTTTGATTATTATAACGGAACATATAACTGATGTTCGTGAACTTGCTAAACAAATTCAAGAATATACTGGTTTTGATTCAAGAGCTACTATTTTAGGACACGTTCAAAGAGGAGGTTCTCCGTCACCATTTGATAGAGTACTAGCAAGTCGACTTGGAATTGCTGCAGTTGAAGAATTATTAAAAGGTGAGGGTGGTAAATGTATGGGTGTTTTTAATAATGAAGTTGTAGCAACCCCCATTGAAGAAGCTCTTACAATGAAAAAGCAGATGTTTAAAGGTTATAAAGAACTTACAACAACGATATCTTAAAATAGTTAAAACTGATTAACATTAAATGTTAATCAGTTTTTAATTTTAAATTAAACAAATGTTTTTTTGTATTAAATATTTTTAGCTTTCTTCTTTTTTCATCAAAAAAGGTATACTATATAAGTTATAATATTAAAACAAAGTTATTTAATCGTATTTTGTAACTTATATTATATGAGGTGAAAAGAAAAATTATGAATAAAGTGAAATTAAAAAGAGTTATTATAGTAGCATCATTTATTATAATAATGATGACTTCAATATTAAAATATCCATCTTCGTTTGCCAATAGCAATGCCAATTTATATTTAGTTTTTGATAAAACCACTTATAATGTTGATGATATAGTAAATATAAATATAAATTTAGATCAATTTGCTTCATTAAGTGAAGTAAAATTGCAAATTAAAATTAAAGAAGAGTATTTTGAACCATTAATGGTTGATAATAGATATTTTTATTTTTCTGCTTCATCAGTGTTTACAAATGATATTATTAATGATTATGTTGATAATAGTTATTTAAGATTAAGGCTTATTAAAGATGAAAATATTAGTGAAGGTTATTTTTCGAGTTATAAAAATAATATTTGTAATCTACAACTAAAAGTCAAAAGACCAATTGATGATATTTATAATTATTTTACAATGGATAATTATGAAAATATGGGAATTAGCGTTTATTTATTTGATGTAAAAGATCAGATTATTAATTATAATTTGTATCATCGCGAAAAAATTAAAATAAATTGGGGAATTGAAAGTTATGAACTTAATGTCTATAGTGAGGTGCCAGATTTTAAAAAAGATATTAAAATATTAAATCGAGAAATTGATGAATATGAGTATTTGATTGAAAAACAAATAGATACAATGATTATTGGATTAAAGACAGTTCATATTGGTATTTATGATAAAAAAGCAGCTGATTATGTTGTATTATCAAAAGCTGTTTCAGTGGTAGATAAAATAGCTCCTATAATTGACTATCCTTCTAATATTACAATAGAGGATAATTTAATTACTACAACCAATTATTTTGACTATATTAATGTTAGTGATAATTATGATACTTATTTAGATATCACGGTAAAATATTATGATGAAAAATTAGAAGAAATCAAAGATTTAGAAAATTTTAAAACATATCTTTATTCAAATCAAAAAGGATATCTTAAATTTGTTGCGAAGGATACAAGTAAAAATGAAACGAGTACTGAATTAATAGAAATCAACATTATAGATACTTCAGCACCATTAATCAATGAGGTTGATAAATTAGTAATTAATGATACTGAGATTGATACTTTTGATTTATTAAGTAATTTTATTGTTTCTGATAATTATGATCATAATCCTCAAGTAGTTTTCGATTTTGGTGAATATAATAATTATAGTTATGAAGAGTTAAAAGAAATTTTGAAAATTGGTACTAATATTACTTTTTCATATTTTGCAATAGATAAAAGTATGAATAAAACAACAGTTTTTCAAGCCATCATTGAAGTTATTGACACTATAAGGCCAAACATTGTAGTAAGTGATGTTACAGTTAATGATGTTGATTATAATAGTAATAACTTTGAGCAATTAGTAATTATTAGTGATAATTTTAAATATCCTTGTAGATTAGAAAAAAATTATTATATTGATGATGAATTGGTAAATAAAGAACAATTTGATGAATTAATGTTAAGAGGAAAAAAAGGGTATATTGTTTATATTGGTATTGATACTTTTAATAATCGAAGTGAGGGAGTAAGACAAAACGTTAATGTAATTGATACCATTGCTCCACAAATTATTGTTAAGAATATCCAAAATGAGCAAAAATATATTAAAATGGATAAAATAGAATATGAGATTGTGGAAAATTTTGATAACTATGAACTTATTGTTTTGCTTGATGATAAAGAATATTTAGGAGGAAAGGTTGAAATTGGTAAACATGAATTATATATTAAAGTAAAAGATGCTATAGGTCATGAAAGAAGCTTATCACTTGATTTTGAAGTAATTGAAGATAATATTATTGGTTGTAAAGATGATGCTAGTTGTTATGTCAATAATTATTTAGAGGTAGTAATTATAGTTTCTGCTTTATTAGTCTTTGTTATTATTATGATTATTGTAAGAATTGTAATAAAAAAGAAAAAGCAAAAAATCGTTTAATCATTTTTCTTTATAAAAAAACTAGAATGTGTTATAATGTGACAAGTAAAATTGACCATTTTAGGAGGTATTAAATGTGTAAAAAATGCTATGTAACAACACCCATTTATTATGCTAGTGGAAAGGTTCAAATTGGTAATAGTTATACCACAGTTGCATGTGATGTTTATGCAAGATTTAATCGACAAATGGGAAGAAAAACCTTTTATTTAACTGGAATGGATGAACATGGTCAAAAAATAGAAGAAGCAGCATCAAAAGCCAAAATGAATCCACAAACTTTTGTAGATAAAGTTGCCTTAGAAACTAAAGAACTATGGAAAGTAATGCATATTGATTATGATGGTTTTATTAGAACAACAGATAAAAAGCACGAGGAAATTGTCGCAAAAGTCTTCGAACAATTACTTGCAAATGATGATATATATCTTGGTTCATATAGTGGTAATTATTGCGTTTCTTGTGAAACATTTTTTACGAAAACTCAACTCGGAGAAAATGACACTTGTCCGGATTGTGGAAAACCAACCAAACTTGTATCAGAGGAAAGTTATTTTTTACGTTTAAAAAAATATGAAAAAAGACTTCTAGAATATATTAAAAATCATCCAGATTTTATTTGCCCAGAAACTAGAAAAAATGAAGTTATTTCATTTATTGAATCAGGATTAGAGGACTTATGTGTAAGTAGAACCTCTTTTAAATGGGGTATTCAGGTTCCTTCTAACCCTAAACATGTTATTTATGTTTGGATTGATGCTTTATTTAATTATTTGACAGCTCTTGGTTATGGAACTAGTGATGATCAATTATATCAGGAGTTTTGGCTTAACAATGATAATGTTTGCCATGTTGTAGGAAAGGATATTTTAAGATTTCATGCAATTTATTGGCCGATTATGTTAATGGCACTAGATATTCCTATTCGTTTTAAACTTTATGTTCATGGTTGGATTTTAACTAAAGAGGGTAAAATGTCCAAATCCAAAGGGAATGCGGTATACCCAATGGATTTAATTAATCGTTTTGGCATTGATGCGGTTAGATATTATTTAGCAAAAGAATTGCCACTTGGTAATGATGGTCTTTTTAGTTATGAACGTTTTATTGAAAGATATAATTTTGAACTTGCTAATGATTTAGGTAATTTAGTTAGTAGAAGTATTTCTATGATAAATAAATATTGTGACGGAATTGTTCCGCACAAAGATACACTGAAATTTGGTGAATATGAACAATCTCTTTGTGAGGTTGCAAATAAGGCAATTACTAAAACCATTGAATGCTTTGATAAATTTAGAATTCAAGATGGAATTGGTGAAACTTGGCAATTGGTTAAAAGAGCCAATAAGTATATTGATGAGACTGCTCCTTGGGTACTTGCAAAAGATGATAATAAAAAGGAAGAACTTGAAAGTGTAATGTATCATCTAGCAGAATCATTACGGATTATTGCAATTTTAATAGCACCATATTTAGTGGAAACATCAAGTAAAATTTTGGTTTCACTTGGAAAAATAAATACTAGTATGCGATTAGATCAATTAGTTTTTGGTGAAAAATTTTCAAGTGATAAGGTTTTTCTAGAAGAAAAATTATTTCAAAGGCTTGATATGGAAAAAGAATTAAATTATTTTAAAGAACAAGAAAAACTGAAAAATTTGCAAAGCAAAGAAGAAGTCAAAAAGATAAATATTGATGATTTTTCTAAAGTTTCAATGGTTATTGGAGAAATTATTGAATGTAAAAAACATCCTAATGCTGATAAACTACTTGTTTCACAAATTAAAATTGGTAACGAAATTAAACAAATTGTATCAGGAATTGCACAATTTTATAGTCCTAATGATTTGATTGGAAAAAAAGTAGTTGTAGTACAAAATTTAGAAACATCAATGATTAGGGGTGTTGAATCCAATGGAATGATTCTTTGTGCTAGTAGTGCTAATAAATTAGAAGTATTAGAAGTAAAGGAAATACCAAGTGGTGCAATAGTAAGATAATATGTTTATTTATTTATCAAGTACAAATTTTGATTTAAAAGTTTTATTACCAATTGTAATTTTATTAGGACTTGCCGCAATCATTCCCGTAATTTTAGCAATCTGTCGAATAAAATTTATTCCTGTTTTAGTAATTGAAATTTTAACAGGAATTTTACTTGCTAGTTTTTCATCTAAAGAATTTTTTGTAAATAATAATGAACTTACACCATTTATGGAAGGACTTTATTCCATTGGAATGGGAATCCTTTTATTTTTAAGCGGATTAGATACTGATTTTACTGTTTTAGGAAAGCATAAAAAAGGAGATTCATATTTACATATTAGTAGATTAACTACAATTTTATTATTTACAATTATATTGTGTAGCATTGGTGGTTCATTTTTATTTTTAGGTTTTATGAATAATAAAGTTATTGGTGTTATTGTTTTGACAATTATTTTTTGTAGCACTTTTGCTTCAATTGTAATTCCTTTGGTCCATGAAGAAGGTTTAAGCAATAGTACAATTGGTAAAATTATTAGTAGTTATTCTACTAAAGCCGAGTTATTATCTATTGTAGCACTTAGTATTTTAATGATGACATTGGGAATGACAAAAGAACAAAAACCTTGGCTTTTATTAATTCTTGTAATCATTTTGTTAATTGTATATATTTTTAGTCGCTATTTGAAGTTAAGTAGTTTTAAAAAAATTTCTGATGGTATTGTACATTTTGGAGTAAGATTGACTATAGCTTTATTACTTGGTTTAATGATTCTTTGTAGTATTTCTGGGGTTGAATATATTTTGGGTGCCTTTTTAGCTGGAATGGTTATTAAGTCCGCAAAACCAAGTGAAACTAATATTCATAAACTTGAGATTATTGGTTATGGAATTTTTGTGCCTATTTTTTATATGTTAGTAGGCCTAAAAATTGGTCTTTTGATGCCGATTCAAGAAATATTTAAATGGGAAAATTTATCATTAATTTTAATTTTGTTTGGAATGTTGATAATTGTAAAAATTCCGTTTATGTATTTATGTCGATGGTTTAATTTTTCGACAGTAATTCAGACAACTTTGTTTGTAGCTTGTACACTAATTGTTGTTATTGCTTCTGAGGAATTTGGTGTTTTTACCAAAAAATTTATGAATGCACTAATAATTGCTTCATCATTAACATGTATTATCCCACCAATCTTATTTGATATTACAAAAAGATTTGGTTATAGTAAAAAAGAAAATGATATTAGGATTATAAATCCAGTTAATAAAATAAAATAATATATAATAATAAAAGGAAAAAAATCATGGAAAACGAACAATCTAATATCCCTAATGAGGGTGGAGTATCAAAAAAAAATCGATATGTTTTTGGTCATTTAGGATGTGAAAATGATAAATGTGAAAAGAAGAAAATGAGAAAATCTATTGTCCTTGTTGTTTTAGGATCGGTAATATATTCTTTTGGGGTTGTATGGCTTTTGCAACTTGGTGGTTATTTTTCAGGTGGTGTAACGGGAGTTTCTCAATTAATTGTTGGTTTAATTGAAAAATTTGGTGGCTCAACCGCTATTAGAGGATATATTGGCCTGTTTGTGGCGATTATAAATATTCCACTTTTAATGATTGGATGGCGCGGTGTTAGCAAACATTTTGCTATTTTAACAGTTGTATCAATTGCTATACAGTCTATTTTAATGTCATTAATTTCCAATATTACAGTTAGTCCGTTTATTTATCTATTAAGTGATGGTGGAAATGTTGGTGGTGGTCTGATAGATGCCTTTAAAGGAGATTTTAATATTCTTCATAGTTCAACAACGATTGCACTTGAAAATGCATTTAGAACTAATATGCAACCAGGAACAAGATTATTACTTGCGATTATTGGTGGTCTTATTACAGGATATGGTGCTGCTCTTTGTTTAAAAGGTGGTGGCTCAACAGGAGGAATGGATATTATTTCTAATTATTTAGTGATGAAGAAAAGAATTCCGTTTACTAAATATCAATTTTTAGTTGATATTTCTATTATTTGTGCATCTTCTTTAATTAGTGTGGAAAATGTTCTATATACTGTTATTCGTTTAATAATTTATATGAAAGTTTTACAAGCAATGTATCAAACTTATCAAACAACTAGACTTGAAATTATAACTGATAAGGCTGAAGAATTAAAAAAAGTTTTACTTGAACATTTTTATCATAGTATGACGATTTATGATGCTGTTGGTGGATATACAAATAAATGTAAAAAAGTTATTGAAATATATGCAATTAATTTTGAAATTCCTGAATATATGGCACTTATTCATTCAGTTGATCCCAAAGCATTTATAATTACGACAAAAGTAAAAATGATACATGGAAATTATGTTCAAAGAAGTGTTATCTAATTTTGAACTTATAAAAAAGGCTTTATTATTTGACAATTTCTTCATATTAGTGTATAATCTATACGATACATTTAGTCGAGAGACTTAAAACCCACAAAATTAAGCCCTTCAATTATTAATTTAGGAGGAAATAAAAATGCGTACAACTTATATGGATACAGTTAAAAGCGCAAGAGAAAATCGTAAATGGTATGTGATTGATGCAACCGATTTAGTTTTAGGTCGTATGTCAGTTGCGATTGCTACTGTTTTAAAAGGTAAACACAAACCAACATATACACCACATATTGATGGTGGTGATTATGTAATTGTTATTAATGCAGAAAAAGTTGCTTTAACAGGAAATAAGATGCAAGGTAAAAAATATTATCGCCATTCACAATATGCAGGTGGTTTAAAAACACGTACTGCTCAAGAAATGATGGATAAACAACCACAAAAGATTGTTGAATTTGCGGTAAGAGGGATGCTTCCAAAGGGACCACAAGGTGACAATATGTATCGTCGTCTTTATGTTTATGTTGGACCTGAACATGAACAAAATGCTCAAAAACCTGAAGTATTTCCTTTAGAAATTAAATAGGAGGATAGAAGAATGGAAAAAGCAGTTTATCAAGCTACTGGTCGTCGCAAAAGTTCGGTTGCAAGAGTACGTTTAGTACCTGGTAATGGAAAATTTGTTGTGAATGATCGTAATTTCGTAGAATATATTCCTTCAGCCGCTATTCGCCTTGACGTATTACAACCACTTAATTTAACAGAAACAGGAACACAATATGATATTTATGTAAATGTAAATGGTGGTGGAATTAGTGGTCAAGCAGGTGCAATCCGTCTTGGAATTAGTCGTGCATTATTATTAGTTAATCCTGATTATCGTCCACTTTTGAAAAAAGCGGGTTTGCTTACTCGTGATCCACGTGCTACAGAACGTAAAAAATACGGTCTTCGTAAAGCTCGTCGTGCACCACAATTCTCAAAGCGTTAATCGTATTTTTAAATATACGCTTAGTTTATGTTTATTTAAGACCACAAAAAAAGATTTGTGGTCTTATTTTTTCAAAAAAGTATTTTTAAGAGGTGTGATATGGTTAATAATATAATATATATTATAAGTATTGTTCTTTTTTTAGGAGAAAGGACTGAAAATATTTGCGGATTACTCTCTTTTATTATGCTTGAAATTTCATTTGTTGGAATCATTATAATGGTAATGCAAATTGTTAATAAAAAAAGTAAAAAAAATAGTTTTTTGAAAGAGGTAAAAAAGTGATGATAAAAGATAATATAAAAGTGTATAATTCCTTAACTAATAAAATGGAAAATTTTAAACCGATAAAAGATGACGAAATATCAATGTATGTTTGTGGTCCGACTGTTTATAATCATATGCATATCGGAAATGCAAGGCCAGTTATTTTTTTTGATACAGTAAGAAGATTTTTTGAATATATTGGCTATAAAGTAAAGATGGTATCAAATTTTACTGATATTGACGATAAAATTATTAAAAAGGCAATAGAAGAAAATACAACGGAAGATATAGTTAGTGAAAAATATATAAAGGCTTATTTAGATGCCTGTGATAAAATTGGTTGTAATAAACAAGTAATTCATCCTAGAGTGACTGAACATATTGAAGATATAATTTTATACATTGATGAATTAGTTAAAACTGGACATGCTTATAAAAGTGGAGATGATGTATATTTTGATGTTAGAAGTATTCCAGAATATGGTATTTTAAGTAATCAAAAATTAGATAATTTAGAAAGTGGGTCACGAATTGACATTAATAAGAATAAAAAGGATCCTGCTGATTTTACTTTATGGAAAAAAACGAGCGATATTGGAAAAAAATGGCCAAGTCCGTTTGGAATGGGAAGGCCTGGTTGGCATACGGAATGTGTAGTTATGATTGATAAGATATTTGGTGGAAAAATTGATATTCATGGAGGTGGGAACGATTTAAAATTTCCCCATCATGAAAATGAGATTGCGCAATCAATTGCGCTTAATAATCATACAATTGCTAATTATTGGATTCACAATGCTAGAATAGATTTGAGTGGTGAAAAGATGAGCAAATCATTGGGTAACGTTATTTGGTTAAAGGATATCATTAATGAATACCCTCCTCAAGCATATCGATTATTTGTTTTGGCTAATCATTATCGACAAACGATTAATTATACCGATGAATTAATGAAAAAGATGACTATAGAATGGGAAAAATTCGAAAAAACATATATTAGTTTATATCGAAAAATTGAACTTAGTAATTTACAATTTGGTGGTAATGATTTAGAAATTATGAAGGAATTTTTAAATGAAATGGCTTATGATTTTAATACAGCTAATGCTTTAAGTATTCTTTATAATCATCAAAAAAAGAGTAATAAAGATTTAAGAAACAAGGATTGTTCATTAGATGAATTAAAAGATGACTTAAAAACACTCCAAGATATGTTTGATATTTTTGGTCTTTACGTCGATATTAAGCCACTGTCAATTCAAGAAAAAGAACTTATTAACAATTGGCAAAAGGCAAGAGAAAATAAAGATTTTGCGAAAGCTGATGAACTTAGATTAAAAATTATAGAAATGGATATAAAATTATAATGAATAATTATCAGATACTAAATGGTAGTAATTTGGCTTATGTTGGTGATGCCTATTTTGAATTAAGGGTTCGGGTTCATTTATTAGAAAAGGGTATTACTAAAAATGCTCAACTTCGTAAAGTTAGTATAAAATATGTTTCTGCTTATGCTCATCAATATATATTTGAAAATTTAAAAAAATATTTAACAATTGATGAAATGCAATATTTTTTAAGAGGTCGTAATAATGCACCACATGGTTATCGGAAAAATGTTGATCATACAGCATATATAGTATCAACAGGTCTTGAAGCAGTTATTGGCTATTTATTTTTAAAAGGTGATAATGAAAGATTAGATGAAATTATTAAAATGATTTTTTCAATTGTTGAAAGTGGTGAATAGATGTTTATATATGGTAAAAATGCAGCAATAGAAAGTTTAAAAGTTAACAAAGATATAAAAAAAATATTTATGTTAAAAAAAAATAAAAGTCATGATAATGATAACATAAAAAAAATAGCTAAAGAAAAACAAATTGAAATAATTGAAATGACGTTAATCGAGTTAAATAAAAAATTTGGTTCAAATCATCAAGGAGTTGTAGTTGAGATTGCTGAATACAAATATATTGATTTAGATAGAATACTAGAAGAAATAAATGGTCAAGAGCATGCAACTTTAGTTATACTAGATGGTTTAGAAGACCCACATAATTTAGGGGCGATTATGAGAACAGCTGATGCAACAGGAATTGATGGAATTATTATTCCGAAAAATCGTAGTGTTTCTTTAAATCAAACGGTTGCCAAAGTATCTACTGGAGCTATTGAATATGTAAAAGTATCACAAGTGACCAATTTAGTTCAAACAATTAAAAAATTAAAATCAGAAGGATTTTGGGTAATCGGTTTAGATATGAAAGGATCTATTGATTATCGCAAGCAAGATTATAAAGGTAAGATTGCAGTTGTCATTGGTTCAGAGGGATTTGGTATTTCAAGACTTGTAAAAGAAAACTGTGATTTTTTTGTTAATATTCCAATGATAGGGCATATAACATCACTTAATGCTTCGGTAAGCGCAAGTATTATTTTTTATGAAATACTGCGGAATCGGTTTGAAAACTAATTAAATAAGATGGGGGGGATTTTTATTCAGAAATACAATGATAATGAATTATTGTATTTAATTTATGATAACGATGATTTAGCAAGAGAGATTTTGATTAATAAGTATAAACCATTCATTCTTTCCAAGATTAGTAAAATTAATTTACTACCTGATGAAAGAGAAGAATTTTATGCAGAAGGTTTAATATGTCTTATTAAAGCCATAAATTCATATAATGATAAATTCTTTCTAAGTTTTAATAGTTATTTTGCTTTAATTTTAAAAAGAAAATTCATTGACTTGCTACGGAAAAAAAATAAAAAGGAAAGAATAATTTATATGGATAATATTGAAGAATTTATAGTTGATGCTTCAAATAATGTTGAAAATAAAATTTTAAATGAAGAAAATCTAAATTTATCTTTATTTGAAAGAAAAATATATGAATTAAAGTTTATTAAAAAAGAAACACCAAGAGAGATTGCTAAAGAATTGGATTGTGAAGTAAAAAAAATTTATGATGCAATTGATAGAATAAGAAAAAAAGCTCGTAAAAAATAATTTAAATAGTTGACTTTTGATTGTAAATTTAGTATAATGAATTAGTCAAGGTGGTATTATAAATATATGAGAGAGAAGGTCATACTAGTTTGTGAGGAATGTTTATCTCGCAATTATATAACGGAAAAAAATAAATTAAATACTAACCAAAGAGTAGTTATTAAAAAGTATTGTAAACGTTGTAATAAACATACAGTACATAAAGAAACAAAATAGGAGGGTCAGATTATGGCTGAAAAAATCAAAGCAGAAAAGAAAAATAGGGTAGTAGAGTACCTACTTTCAGAGCATAAATTAGAAAATTATCTATTATTATTTTTAGGACTTTTTGCAATTGAACTTGGAGTAATTTTATTACAAGGTAAGTTATTAACAATTCCTGAGGAGGCTTGGTTAATAGGTGGAAAAACTAATACAATTGTTTTTTCATGGGTTTTAATTGGATTAGGTGCAATTTCAATTGTGCTTGTTGCCTCATCATTTTATCGTCCTTCATTTACAGAAATTAGGCATATTACTGGGTTAAAATGGAAAGAATTTTTGTGGAATGTAGTAAAAGTGGTTTTATTTTCTATTGTTTTAGCATTATTTTTCATAGGTTGTGACTGGATAATTGAAAAAATTATTCAATTACTTAAAAATGCTTTATATTAGGAGTTTTCATGTATACTGAAGATACAGATAACGAAAGAGCTTGGTACATTATCCAATCATATGCTGGAATGGAATATGCAGCTAAACGTAATTTAGAACGAAGAATTGTTTCAATGAATATGGAAGATTACATTTTTAATGTTCTAATTCCTGAAGAAATTCATATGGAAAAAAAACCAAATGGTGAAATGAAAGAAGTTATAGAAAATCCATATCCTGGATATATTTTTGTCGATATGATTGTTACTGATGAATCATGGTTTATTGTTAGAAATACACCAATGGTTACTGGTTTTTTGGGCTCTAGTGGCGGTCGAGCAAAACCTGTGCCAGTTCCACCTCATGAAATGATTCCTATTTTAAAGAAAAGTGGTATTACAATTGCCAAAGATGTTAAGTTTGCGGTAGGTGATATGGTAAAGGTTATATCAGAAACTTTTTATGGTCAAGAAGCTGTGGTTGAAAAAATTGACTTTGAAAATCAAATTGTAACAGTTTTGATAGATATGTTTGGACGACAGACTCCAAATGAACTTCGCTTTGATGAAGTAGAATTAATCAAATAGTAGGTAGAAATACCTGCTATTTTTTCAAAAGGAGATTAAAATGGGAAGATCAAAAAAAAATAAAAATCAAACAAAAATTGAAAGACACGTAAAGAAAACAGTAAAAAGAATTCCGCTTTGGATAGTAGTATTAATAGTAGTAGTTGGTTTCATTGTTGGTTATTTATATTATAAAAAAAATAATGATAATAAAAATGACAATAATAAAAATAATATAAAAGGGAATGTTGCATATTTAGTTCAAGAGGGAACAAAAGTAGATGATGTAAAAGTTACTTTTTTAGAACTTTTTGGTAGTAATGGAAATCCTCAAATTGGTGATAGTATTTTTATTGAATGTGGAGATATTGATATTTTAATAGATGCAGGTGAAAAAGCTAGTGGTTCAAATACAGTAGTACCTTTTATTGAAGAACATGTTAGTGATAACATTTTAGAATTAGTGATTGTTACTCATGCTGATAGTGATCATTTAGGAGGAATGGTTGGACTTTCAAATAGTTATGGAGCTTTAGAAATACCAGGAATTACTTATCAATATATCGTCGATTTTGGTTATGAAGGGCAAACACAATTATATAAAGATTATCTTGAGATTAGAAATAAAAAAGTAAATGAAGGTGCCAAATATTTTAATATAGGTAGTATTTTTGATAGTAATAATTTAGATGCAATTACAAGATTCTATCTAGGTGTAGATACATATTTAGATTTATTAGATTATAAAACCTATGGAATAAGTGAGATTAACGATGATAATGACCGGTCAGTTAGTTGTCTTTTAACTCATAATACAAAAAAGGTTTTACTTTGTGGAGACGCGGAGAAAAAGGAGGAAACATATTTAACAAATTTAAATATCGGTCATGTTGATGTTTTTAAAGCTAATCATCATGGATCACCAACTTCTAATACAAAGGCTTTATTAGACAATATTACACCAAGTTACATAGTAATATGTTCAAGTGAAGAAAATAAATATAATTTACCTAAAAAGACAATTATTGAAAGATTTAATGAATATACAGAAAATATTTTTGCTACTTTTATCAATGGTAATATTATTGTTACCTTAAAAGATAATGATGTTATTGTAAATGCTGAAAGAAGTTTAGTTTTTGTCCAAAAATCAGATTGGTATTTAACAGATGATCCAGATAATCCGAGGTAAAAATATCTTTGAAATATATATTTTTTGGCTTTTGATTACTAATATAATTGCTATTTTATTGTATTTTCTTGATAAAAAGAAAGCAATTAAACATCGGTATCGTATTAAAGAATCTATTTTATTGGGAATAACAATTTTAGGAGGTTCATTAGGCACTTTAATTGGTTTATATGGTATTAGGCATAAAAATAAACATTGGTATTTTGTACTTACTACTTATTTATCTCTCGTTTTGCATATTGTTATTGGTATTATAATTATTACTAAATTTGTTTCAAAATTGTTGTTTTTAAAAATAGATTATAGTATAATAATTGTAACTACTTGAGAGGAGAAATTGCATGATAAATTATTGTTCTTATGAAGAAAAAGATCAAGATCAAATGTATGAAGTATTTTATGAACTAACTAAGGAAGAGGTTTTCTTTAAAGAATTAACTAAAGAAGCGTTTAAAAATCGCCTATTTAACAGTCCGGCTTTTAAAAAAGAAGGAACTTTTGTTGCCAAAGATAATGATAAAGTAATAGGTTTTATTAGTGGTAATATTCGTGATGTTGATAAAGAAAATCCAAATGCATCGGGATATATTAATACTTTAATTGTAAAAAAAGAATATCGTCGACAAGGTATTGGTTCAAAATTATTATCTTTAGTTGAAGATTATATTAAAGAAAATAATAAAAAATCTGCTCGTTTTGTTTTTATAAGTCAAATTAACTGGCCTTGGTATATTCCATATACAGAAAAACATGAGCATCCAGGAATGCCTGGGGTTAGGATGAACTCAGACTTTTATTTATTCCTATATCATCACGGATATTTTGTAAATAGTATTCATGAAGGATTTCATCTTTCTCTTGACAAATATCAAATGCCTGAAAAAGTGGTTAAACAAATGGCCGAAAATGCTAAGCGTGGTTTAACTGTAGAAGTATATGATGAGAGTAAACATTATGGTATTGAAGAATTTTGTGAAGTAATAAATAATCCAGGGTTTGCTAATTCTATTAGAAGTAATTTAAAACGTGAGAAACCAAGACCTTTCTTAGTTGCTGCACATAATAATAAAGTTGTTGGATGGACTGGTGCGATGTATACTGAGGAGACTGGTAGAGGTCATTTAGATGGTATTTGTGTTGATCCTAATGAACGTGGTGGTGGTTTAGGAAAAGCTCTTTTTTGCAATCTTTGTGAATATTTAAAAAATCATGGATCAACTTATATGACTTTTTTTACAGGTCTTGATAATCCTGCACGTTATATTTATTTGTTTGCTGGATTTAAAATTGCTCAAAGTTTTGCTGATATGAAAAAAAATTTTGAATAATAAAGTAACAACATTATCTAAATTGATAATGTTGTTTTATTTTTAAAAAATAAAAGAATAAAAGATTTGACTTTTTGCTAAAATATATGTATAATAATATTTGCGTGCAATGACGCTTTATACTATGAATTAATTTAAAGTGTGGGAGAACATCATAGTGTTCATAAACCACATCACGGACAAAATAAGGAGGTGTGTCTCGTGGCAGCTAAAGTTAAACAAGTTAAAAAAGTTGTTAAACTTCAAATTCCTGCAGCAAAAGCTAATCCAGCTCCACCAGTTGGACCAGCACTAGGACAAGCAGGTGTTAATATTCAACAATTCTGTAGTCAATTTAATGAAAAAACTGCAAGCATGGCAGGATATGTAATTCCAGTTGAAATTTACGTTTATGAAGATCGTACTTTTACTTTTATTACAAAAACTCCTCCAGCCTCAGATTTATTAAAAAAAGCAGCAGGCATCCAAAAAGGTTCTGATAATGCGAGAAAAAATAAGGTTGCAACTATTACACGTGCTAAATTATTAGAAATTGCACAAATGAAGATGCCTGATCTTAACGCATACACAGTTGAAGCAGCAGCAAACATTGTGGAAGGCACTGCTCGAAATATGGGAATTGTTGTAGAAAAATAGGTTTCTATCATTCTCTTTAAATTGATTGATTTTTTCAATCAGCGTGGGAGGAGATTCCGTTAGACCACATTTAGGAGGTAAATTAACAAATGGCAAAAAGAGGTAAAAAATATCTAGAAGCTTTAAAATTAGTAGATCGTTCAAGAAGATATAGCCTTGAAGAAGCGGTTGAACTAGTAAAAAAGACAAATGTTGCAAAATTTGATGCAACAGTTGAAGTATCATTTAAATTAAATATTGATCCTCGTAAGGCTGAGCAAAATTTACGTGGAGCAGTTTCACTTCCAAATGGAACTGGTAAAACTGTTCGCGTTTTAGTAATCGCTAAGGGTGCTAAGGCCCAAGAAGCTCTAGCAGCAGGAGCAGATTATGCTGGTGATGTCGAATATCTTGAAAAGATTAAAGAGGGTTGGTTTGAATTTGATACAATTATTGCTACGCCAGATATGATGGGTGAACTTGGTAAATTAGGACGTATTTTAGGTCCTAAAGGATTAATGCCAAACCCTAAAACTGGTACTGTAACAATGAATATTGAACAAACAGTTAAAGAGTTTAAAGCTGGTAAGGTTGAATATCGTACAGATAAAGTTGGTAATATTCAAGTTCCAGTTGGAAAAGTTTCATTTGAAAATAGTAAACTTGCTGAAAATATTAAGGCAATTTATAATCAAATGATACGTGTTAAACCACAAACAGTTAAAGGTGTTTATATTCAAAATCTAACTATTACTTCAACTATGGGTCCTGGTATTAAAGTTACTACTGACCTTGCATAAGAAGAATAGAAAATAAAGTATAAAAAATTTATAATATAAATAATAGTATAAATAGTCTCTGCCGTAGACAGTAGGTGCAACTAAAACATAATTTTTTTAGAAGCTTAATTACCTACCGAGGAAAATTTTCAGGAGGTGAAAACAATGAATGAAGCGACAATCGCTAAAAAACATGAAGAGGTCCAAGTAATTAGAGAAAAGATCTCAAAAGCTGGATCAACATTATTCGTTGATTACCTAGGATTGACTGTAGCAGAAGTTACTGAACTTCGTGTTAAGCTACATACTGAAAACTGTGAAATGAAAGTTGTTAAAAACAATATTTTACGTCGAGCAACCAAAGAAGAAGGTTTTGTTGGTGTTGAAGAGCATTTAGTAGGTCCAAGTGCTATTGTTATTGGTAATGATGAGGTTACTGCTGCAAAAGTTGTTTATGATTTTGCAAAGGATCATGAAAAACTTAGTGTAAAAGTTGGTATTGTTGACAATAAAGTTACAAGTGAAGCTGATTTAAAATCTTTATCAAAATTACCAAACAAAGAAGGAATGCTTTCTATGTTACTAAGTGTTTTACAAGCCCCTATTCGTAATCTTGCTTGTGTTGTTAAAGCAGTGTCAGAAAAAGAAAATTAATTAGGAGGAACAAACGAAATGGCAAAACTTAATAAAGAAGAATTTATCGCATCTTTAAAAGAGATGAGCGTATTAGAATTAAATGAACTTGTAAAGGCAATTGAAGAAGAATTTGGTGTTACAGCCGCTGCTCCAGTTGCTGTAGCTGCAGGTGCTGTAGCTGCAGTTGAAGAAGGCCCAAGTGAAGTTAGTGTTATTCTAAAGAGCGCTGGTGCATCTAAATTAAATGTTATTAAATTGGTTCGTGAAGTAACTGGTTTAGGTTTAAAAGAAGCTAAAGATTTAGTTGATAATGCTCCAAAAGCTGTTAAAGAAAAGATATCTCCAGAAGAAGCTGAAGCTTTAAAAGCTAAGTTAGTTGAAGCAGGCGCTGAAGTAGAAGTTAAATAAATTCTTAACTTAAAATAAGAATAGTCTGAGGTAACTCAGGCTATTTCTTTAATCAAGGAGGAAAAATGAGTAATCAATATTTTGAAAATAATGTTAATTTAGAAAGCAATGAAATAATAATACCATATTATTTTAGGGGTCAAAAATTTAATTTTATAACTGATAATGGAGTTTTCTCAAAAAAAGAAGTAGATTTTGGTAGTAGTTTATTGCTTCAAACAGTAACTTTAGATGATGGTGATAGAGTTTTAGATGTTGGATGTGGTTATGGAGTAATTGGTTTAGTAATTGCTAAGGTTAAACCACAATCTTTAGTCGATATGATTGATATAAATGAGCGAGCAATACGTCTATCTTGTAAAAATAAAACGTTAAACAAAATAGAAAATGTGGAAATATTCGTTAGTAATATTTATCAAAATATTGTTAAAAAATATGATGTTATTGTTAGTAATCCTCCAATTAGAGCAGGTAAAAAGATAGTTCATGAAATTGCCAGTAAATCTTTTGAATTCTTGAATGAAGATGGAACTTTTTGGTGTGTTATTCAAAAAAAACAAGGAGCTGAGTCTATGTTGAAACTGCTCATTCAAATTTACCAAAAAGTAGAAATTGTTGAAAAGGATAAAGGATATTGGATTATAAAAGCTAAAAAATAGTAATAATAGACTAATAATTTAGTTATGATTTTACTATTTTTTTATTTTGTATGGATATTTAAACAAAAATTTATAATAAAAGTTTAAAAAAAGTGTTATTTTAGTTGACAAAAATAATAATTTAAATTATAATATGTAAGATACGATACAATGAGGGAAAATGCAATTTTTTACCAATTTGTATTTTGGCTCAAAATTGCAAAAAGAGGTGAATAATTTGAGTTACAAAAATGTTCAATATGGTAGAACAAGAGTTCGGCGCAATTATGCAAGTGTTCAAACAAATGTTGAATTGCCTAATTTAATTGAAATTCAAACGAAGTCTTTTGCTTGGTTTATGGATGAAGGATTGAGGGCTTTATTTAAGGAAATATCTCCCATTAAGGATCATGGTGATGGTGAAAAATTTGAATTACATTTTATGGAGCACTATTTTGAAGAACCGAAATATTCAATTAAAGAGGCTAAACTTCATAAAGTGAACTACTCACGTTCACTTAAAGTTCATGTAGCTTTAGAAAATAAAGAAACTGGTGAATTTAAAGATGATACTGTATTTATGGGTGAACTTCCCATTATGACTCCGTGGGGTACTTTTATTTTTAACGGATCAGAACGTGTAGTTGTTACTCAAATCGTTCGTTCAGCAGGTGTTTTCTTTTCTGAGGAAGTTGATAAAAAATCAGGGCAATCTATTTTTTCTGGTCAAATTATTCCAACTCGTGGAGCATGGATTGAGTTTGAAAAAAGCAATAAAAATATTTGGTTTGCCAAATTAGATCGTTCAAAAAAGGTATGTTTACCTACTTTTATTAGAGCTCTTGGAGTTAAGAGCAATCTAGAAATGGTTAATTTATTTCTTGGTGAAAAAGGCGAAGAAGATTTAAGACCTAAAAATATTCTTGAAATTTTTCAAAATAGTTTTGATAAGGATGAATCTTTTGGTGAAGACGATGCCGTAAAAAAATTATACGATAATTTAAGACCAGGTGAAAAGACATCTGCTGATACTGCTCGTAAATTTATTGCTAGTCGTCTTTTTGAAGTTAGAAGATATGACCTTGCTAAAGTTGGTAGATATAAAGTAAACAAAAAACTTGACGCAGTTGCAAGAGCAATTGGACACCGTCTTGCCAATGATTTAGTAAATCCTAATACTGGTGAAATTATTTTAACAAAGGGTACTGAAATTACTCATCGTAAAGATCCTCAAACTGGAAAAAGTACTGCTGATATTTTAAATGAAAATCGTGAAGCTTTTAGAAAGACTTATGAATATGAATTAATGCTTCAAGGCGATAGTGTTGTTTTAGAAACATTAGATATTTTGGTAAAAACGAATGAAGGGGATGTTTGTGTAAGAATACTTGGCAATGACCAAAGAGAAGATTGTTGTCATATTGTCCTTTCAGATATTTTTGCAACTATTAGTTACTATATCAATTTACATGCTGGTGTTGGAAAAGTTGTTGGTAAAATTGATGACATAGATCATTTGAGTAATCGTCGTTTAAGATTAATTGGTGAATTATTGCAAAATCAGTTTAGAATGGGAATGGTTAAGGTTGAAAAGAACATTCGTGATAGAATGTCTACTTCGGCTGAAGTTAAGAGTGTAACAGCTCAAAATTTAGTTAATATTAGACCACTTACTTCAACCTTTAGAGAGTTTTTTGGTAGTAGTCAATTATCGCAATTTATGGATCAAATCAATCCTCTTTCAGAACTTACCCATAAACGTCGTTTATCCGCTCTTGGTCAAGGTGGTATTTCTCGTGATCGTGCTGGCTTTGAAGTTCGTGATGTTCATTCATCACATTATGGTAGAATTTGTCCTGTTGAAACGCCAGAAGGTCAAAACATTGGATTGATTAATTCGCTTGCTTCATATGCAAAAGCAAATGAATTTGGTTTTATTGAAACACCATATCTAGTTATAAAAAAAGATCGTAAAAATAGAAGGGCTATTATTACTGATGAAGTAAGATATTTTACAGCTGATAAGGAAGAGGAATATGTAATAGCTGAAGCTAATGTTCATATGGATAAAGATCCAAATACTGGTGAATTGGTAATTACTGATGAAAAAGTTATTGCTAGACAATATGGTGAATTTATAGAAACTGATAGTATGAACGTTGATTTAATTGACGTATCTCCAAAACAAGTTGTTGCTATTTCTACTGCATGTATTCCTTTTCTTGAACATGATGATACAACTCGTGCTTTGATGGGAGCAAATATGCAACGTCAAGCGATTCCACTTTTAAAACCGGAAGCACCATATGTTGGTACTGGTATTGAATATAAGGCCGCAAAAGATTCAGGTGTTGCAATATGTTCAGATGTTGATGGCGTTGTAGAATATGTTGATGGTTTAAAAATTATTGTTCGTGATATAAAGGGTAATAAACATAATTATGAACTCAATAAATATGAACGTTCAAATCATTCAACATGTGTTAATCAACGTCCAATTGTAGTTCCAGGTGAGGTTGTTAAAATTGGTGATGTACTTGCAGATGGGTCGTCAATGGAACAAGGTGAATTGGCTCTTGGAAGAAATGTTGTGATTGCCTTTATGACTTGGAATGGTTATAATTTCGAAGATGCTGTTATTATGAGTGAAAGACTTGTACAAGATGATGTGTATACTTCAATTCACATTGAAGAATATACTTGTGAAGTTCGTGATACTAAACTTGGTAAAGAAGAAATTACCAGAGATTTAGATGGTGAAAGTAAAGATTCTATTGCCAATTTAGATGAAGAAGGTATTATTAGACTTGGTGCTGAAGTAAAAGAAGGAGATACATTAGTTGGTAAAGTTTCGCCTAAAGGTATTACTGAACCGACTCCAGAGGAAAGACTCACTCAAGCGTTATTTTCTGATAATTCCAAAGATGTTAGAGTTACATCGCTTAAAGTACCACATGGTGGTGGTGGAATTGTTCATAAAATTGAACGTTTTAGTAGAAAAGATGGAGCTGAACTTCCACCAGAGGTAAATGAAGTAGTTCGTGTCTATATAACACAAAAACGTAAAATTTCTGAAGGCGATAAAATGTCTGGACGTCATGGTAATAAAGGTGTTATTTCAAATATTTTACCAATTGAAGATATGCCATTTATGTCGGATGGAACACCTGTCGATATTATGCTTAATCCTCAAGGTGTTCCCTCACGTATGAATATTGGTCAAGTTTTAGAAATTCATTTGGGGATGGCAGCAAAAAAACTTGGTGTTCATGTAGCAACTCCAGTTTTTGATGGCTTGACGCATCAAGATGTTGTCGATATTATGAATGAGGCTCGCGCAAAAGATGAAGAAATAGCAAGAGAAAATCCTGCTGAAGCACGTGCTATTATAGATGAAAATGGAAAAACATATTTATATGATGGTAGAACTGGTCGCCAATTTGATAATAAGATTTCAGTTGGAGTTATGTATATGATTAAACTTGCCCATATGGTTGATGATAAACTTCATGCAAGAAGTGAAGGACCATACACACTTGTTACTCAACAACCGATGGGTGGTAAAGCTCAAAATGGAGGTCAACGTTTTGGTGAAATGGAAGTTTGGGCACTTGAGGCATATGGTGCTGCTCATACTTTACAAGAAATGATGACAATTAAATCTGATGATATAATCGGACGTAATAAAGTATATAAAGCCATTGTCGATGGCGAACCACTACCGACACCAGGCATTCCTGAGGCATTCCGTGCCCTTATTAAGGAATTACAAGGACTTGGTCTTAGCGTTAAACTTGTTGACAATAATGATGTCGATGTTGCTAATAAAAGCCTAGTAGGTGAGTTTGCAGAAGCACAAGCAAGTAAGCGCGGCCTATAATATAAGAGGTGAATCATTTGAGAAAATATAAATATTTACAAATAGGGATTGCATCACCAGAAGAAATAATTTCTTGGGCAAACCCAGAATTACAAGGTAAACAATTTACATATAATCCGTTAAAAAAAGATAAAGTAACATATCTTAATGAAAATGGTGAACAAGTAGAATATACATTAAAAGGTGAGGTTAAAAAATCTGAGACTATTAATTATCGTACTCTAAAACCAGAAAAAGATGGATTATATTGTGAAGTAATTTTTGGTCCCACAAAAGACTACCAATGTGCTTGTGGTAAGTCTCGTAAAAATACCAGTGAACAAAAAGTTTGTGAAAAATGTGGGGTAGAACTTACTGAAAGTAAAGTTCGTCGTGAAAGAATGGGTTATATTGCTCTTGCTGCACCAGTTGTTCATATATGGTATTTAAGAAATACACCAAGTAAAATTGCAATTTTGCTTGATATGAAAACCAAAGACGTATTAGAAGTAGCGGCTCTAACATCTTATATTATTACAGAAGTAAGCGATCCATCAATTGAACTTACACCAGGTCAAGTAATTACTGAACAAGACCATAGTAGGAAAAGTAGAGAATACTTTGGTAAGTATAAGGTTAAAACAGGTGCTGAAGCAATCAAATTTTTACTTCAAAGTTTAGATTTAAAAGAGACTATTGATGAAATTAGAGCGGAACTTAAAACTGCTACCAAACAGCGCCGTGAAAAATTAATTAAACGTTTGGAAATAACAGAAGCTTTTTATCATTCAAATAATAAACCAGAATGGATGATAATGGATGTTATTCCAGTAATACCTCCTGATTTAAGACCGATGGTTCAACTTGAAGGTGGTAGATTTGCAACAACGGATTTAAATGATTTATATCGAAGAATTATTTCTCGTAATATTCGTTTGAGAAAACAAATTGATTCTAGATCTCCTGAAATGATTGTAAAAAATGAAAAAAGAATGTTACAAGAAGCAGTCGACTCTTTAATTGATAATGCTAAACGTAAAAACAAAGCAGCTCTTGATAAAAATAGACCTTTAAAATCGCTTTCTGATATATTAAGAGGAAAACAAGGTCGTTTCCGTCAAAATTTACTTGGTAAACGTGTTGATTATTCAGGTCGGTCCGTTATCGTTATTGGACCAGATTTAAAAATGTATCAAGCTGGTATTCCACGTGAAATGGCGCTTATATTATTTAAACCATTTATAATTAATTATTTACGCCAAAAAGAGCAAATGGAACTTTCACAATTAAGTGGTGAAACTTTGAATCAGGTAGCCAATTCTAAGGATAAAGCAGGTGTTAAACGTGCAAAAGAACTTATTGAGCGTGGTGCACCAGAGGCTATGGAAGCTCTAGAAAAAGTAGTAGTTGAACATCCTGTTTTATTAAATAGGGCACCAACCTTACATAGGCTTTCTATTCAAGCTTTTGAACCAAAACTTGTTGAAGGAAAGGCAATTAGACTGCATCCTCTTGTAACAACTGCTTTTAATGCTGATTTTGATGGTGACCAAATGCCAGTGCATGTACCATTATCAGAAGAGGCACAAGCAGAAGCAAGATTGTTAATGCTTGCCTCAAAAAATATTCTTGCTCCTAAAGATGGTAAACCAGTTGTTACACCATCACAAGATATGATTATAGGTAACTATTACTTATCAATTGAACGTTCACAAATTGATCGTGAATATAAAACATATGAAGATGTTTATCAAGCATATTTGAGATATGAAATTGAATTTAATAATCGTATCATTGTTAATGATGAACTTGAATATCGTGATATTATGGCATTAAAAAATGATGTAGAAAAGGGGATAGCTCCAAGTGTTGGTAGATTTTTTGTACCAGGGCGCGAGGGGAAAGCTTATGCTAATGAAGATGAAGTAATTCATGCATATGAGAAGGGAGATATTGATTTTCATACCCGTTTTGTAATACCAGGTCATGCTATTGGTAAACCATTTGTTCAATTAAATGAAAAAGATCCAAAGTATGAAGAGAAATATCGATTAAATGAGGAATTAAAACAAGAATATTTAATTACGACATATGGAAAAATGATTTTTAATCAAGTATTCCCTGAAGAGTTTGTTTATGTTAATGAACCAACTCGTGAAAACCTAACTGAGGGTACTCCAATAAAATACTTTATTAAACGTGGTCAAAATTATAAAGAAATTATAAAAAATGCACCACTTGTTGAACCATTTAGAAAAAGTATGTTAAGTATGAGTATTAGTGAGGTTTTTAGACAATCCAAACTTGCTGAAACTTCCAAAACTTTAGATAAAATGAAAGATTTAGGATTTAAATACTCAACAATCGCAGGGATTACAGTATCAGCTTTTGATGTTGTAGTAGCTCAAGAAAAAGATGAGATTATCGCTAAAGCTGAAGAAACTGTAAAAAAATATAATCAAATGTATCGTCGTGGAACGATGCTTAGAGCAGAAAAAACACGTATGGTAATTGATGTATGGAATACAGCAACTAAAGATATTGAAAAATCAATTAAGAAGAAGATGAAAGAAGATGCTACTAGAAATCATATTTTTATGATGGCTGATTCTGGTGCTCGTGGTAGTTCATCAAACTTTACTCAACTTGCAGGTATGCGTGGACTTATGTCAAAACCAAATGGTGAGTCGATGGAAATACCAGTTAAAGGATGCTTTATTGAAGGAATGTCCATGTCAGAATTCTTCATTTCAACACATGGTGCTCGTAAAGGCTCAACTGATACTGCATTAAAAACTGCTGAGTCTGGTTATTTAACAAGACGTCTTGTTGATGTATCTCAAGATATCACCATTACTTGTAACGATTGTGGAACTGATAAAGGAATGGTTATTGAAACTTTGTATAATAAAGATCCTAAAAAAACACCTAATGGCTTTTCTAAAGATAATATATGTGTTGAATTAAAGGATCGTATTATAGGTCGTTTTGCTGCAAAATCTGTTATTGCAAGAGTTGATGGTAAAAAAACAGTATTAGTTGAACGTGGAGAATTCATTACTGAAGAAATTGCCCAAAAAATTGTTGATGCAGGAGTTGAATCAGTAACAGTAAGAACTTTACTTACTTGTGATGCCAAAGTTGGTGTTTGTGTAAAATGTTATGGTTCTGATTTATCAACGACTGATATAGTTGAAAAAGGTGAAGTAGTTGGAATTGTTGCGGCTCAATCAATTGGCGAACCTGGTACTCAGCTTACAATGCGTACTTTCCATAGTGGTGGTGTTGCTACATCTGGTGATGATATTACACAAGGTCTTCCTCGTATTCAAGAATTGTTTGAAGCAAGAGAACCAAAAGGAAAAGGTATTATTTCTGAAATAAAGGGTGTTGTCTCTAGTGTAAATGTAAGAGCAGATAATCGCACTGAAATTGTGGTAGAGAGTCTAATTGATAATAATAGCAAAAGTTATCTTACGGATGCAGGAAAAAAAGCAATTGTTGAAGTTGGCGAAAAGATTGAAGCGGGTGACTTGCTTTCTGAAGGTTTAATTCATCCAAAAGAACTTTTAAGAGTTTCTTCGGTAGATAAAGTGGAAAAATATATTTTGAAGGAAGTTCAAAAAGTATATCGTTCTACTGGTGTTGCCATTTCTGATAAACACGTTGAAATTATAGTTAAACAGATGCTTCAAAAAGTTGTAGTAATCGATGAGGGAGACACTGAGTTACTCCCAGGTACCTTTATTTCTAAATCTGAAATTTATAAAATTATAAAAGAATGTTTAGAAAAGGGCCGTAGAGTTCCTGCTGTTAAACCTGTTATTTTAGGTATAACAAGAGCTTCGCTTAAGGCAGATTCTTTTCTTTCTGCTGCAAGTTTCCAAGAAACAACAAGAGTACTTACAGAAGCAGCAATTCGTGGAAAAATTGATACACTTGATGGATTAAAGGAAAATATCATTATTGGTGGCTTAATTCCTGCAGGTACTGGTTTAATTAGCGAAGATGATGTTGAAATTAAAGAAGATTTAATAGCTCCTCAATATGAATTGAAATCAAAATATTAATATTGGATATAAACTAGGATAATGATTATAAAATAATTATTATCCTTTTTTGTTAAAAATAAAATTATTTTCTCGATTTTTTATATATGGTTGTAAAAAAATGCCAAATGTGGTATAATAAATAAAAAAGGAGGATAAAACTTATGATTGCAAAAGTTATAATCAATAGTCCAAGTAGTAATATTGATCAACTTTTTGATTATCTCATTCCTTCTGAATTTTGTGATTTTGCTAGTGTTGGTTCAAGAGTTAGAGTTCCTTTTGGCGAGGCCAATCGGCAAATTATGGGATTTATTATGGAAATAAAAAATGATTCCTCATATGATGGAAATTTAAAAGAAATAATTGAAGTTGTTGATTATGAACCTGTTCTTACAAAAGAACAGTTAGAAATTGCTACCTTTATTAAGGCAGATGCAATATGTCCTCTTAGTAGAATTTTAAATTTAATGATTCCAGACGCTTTAAAATTAAAGACAAAAAAATATTTAACCGTGGTGGATTTTAGGAGTCTCAATGCAGAACTGGTCAAGTTGTTTGATCAAAATGAAACAATCTTATATAAACCTACTTTGAAAACTTATGATGGTAGAATTGCTAAAGAAGTAAAAAAAGGGAATATTTTAGTTAGTTATGAAACACCACAAGTAATAAAAGAAAAAAAGATTACAAAATATGTATTAAATCCTAGTTATACATATGCAAATTTTAACAAATTAAAAAGCGATTTACAAAAAGATTTTTTAGAAAGATTAAAGGATGATGTTGCTAGAACTTCTTTTGAATTAATAGAAAAATATGATGTGAGTTTGGCAATGATAATAAGCCTTGCTAAAAAGGGATATTTAGATAAAATGGAAGAAAATGCTTCTAGAATTAAAATTAGAAACATTCCTGTTGAAAAAAGGATTAGAAAAACAGATAACCCAATAATAGGTAAATTAATCCAAACAATAAATAACTATGAAAAACCAATATTGTATATACCTAAAGATGAAAATCAATTGTTAGAGTGTTTGTTGCAGGTCATAAATAGTAATCAAAAAAATAATAAGAATACGATAGTTATTGTTCCTGAAATTTTATCAAGTTATAAAATAGAGAATTTAATTAGAAAAAATACTTTGTTAAGTGTTGCACTTATTAATTCTCGTTTGTCTAAAGGAGAATTACTTGATTACTATAATGAAATAAAAAAGGATAATTATGCAGTTATTGTTACTACTGCAAAAGGTGCATTACTTCCTTATCAAAATGTTGGTACTTATTTTCTTTTAGATTCAGAAAGTGATAATTATTATAATGATCAAAGTCCAAGATATGATTTACATAAAGTGATTGAATATGCATCAAAAATTACTAATTCTCAGGTTATTAGAGTTTCTTATGTACCGACAATTTTAGAATATACTTATGGTTTGAGAGGGTATTTAGATATTATTGAAGATTTTGATAAAAATATTGATGTTAAGGTAGAGATTATTGATTTAAAAAAAGAATTGCAAATTGGTAATAATTCGTCTATATCAACCAAACTATTAAAAATGTTACAAATTAATAAGGCAAAAGGTAAAAAAAGCCTTCTGATTATTAATAATCGTGATTATAGTTCTTATGTGATATGTAGGACTTGTGGAAATATTATTAAATGTCCAAGATGTCAGATCTCTCTTCAATATAATAAAAAACATAATCAATTAATTTGTCCAGCTTGTTCATATAGAACTCCTTATCAAAAAAATTGTTCAATTTGCAATAGTACAGAACTAAGATTTGGTGGAATAGGAATTGAACAAGTGGAGGAAGATTTAAGGGAAAATTTATCAGCATTTAAAATTACTAGCCTTGTAACTAATGATTTTGAAAACTTTTGTAATATTGAGATTGATTTTGAGGATGGTGATATTGATATTTTACTTACAACTAATTTATTTTCAAAAAGTATTTTAGGTAAGAAAATAGGATTAATTTGTTTTGTAAATATTGATGCAATGGCAAAAGCAGCAGACTATGATGCAACTTATCGGGCATATAGTGCTTTAATGCAGGCTAAAATGAAATTAATAAATATAAATGATGCAACTATAGCTATTCAAACATATCATCCTAATGATGATTATTTAAAAGATTTTTTAGTAGGTGAGTATCACACTTATGTTAAAAATGAATTAGTTGTTAGAAAAATATTAAAAAATGAACCTTTTTATTATATTAATAGAATTTTAGTAAAAGGCAAATATGAAGAAATTTTTCAAGAGTCATATAATATTAAACAATTATTACAAAGTACTTATGGTAAAAGGGTTTTTATAATGGGGCCTACATATAATTATCAATATTTAGCAGCACAATTAATCATTAAACATCAAATTAATGATATAAGTGATTATTATCAAAAAATTTATCAAAATTATCAATCAAGTAATGTCATTGTAATTTTTGATAAATATCCTAAATATATTTAGAGGTGAAAAATGTTAAAAATAGTATTTATGGGGACACCTTCGTTTAGTGTTCCAATTTTAGAGGCTTTAATTGAAAAATATGATGTCATCGGTGTTGTAACACAACCCGATAAAATAGTGGGAAGAAAAAGGGAGTTACAGGCATCTCCAGTAAAAAAATGTGCAATCAAGCATAATATTCAGGTTTTTCAGCCGATTAAGATTAGACAAGAATATCAAGATATTATTAATTTAAATCCTGATTTAATCGTAACTGCTGCTTATGGTCAAATTGTTGGTATGAAACTTTTAAATTGTCCAAAATATCGTTCAATAAATGTTCATGCGTCACTATTACCTTTATATAGAGGTGGAGCACCAATTCATCAAGCAATTAAAGATGGCCAGAAAGAGACTGGTGTTACTATAATGTATATGGAAAAAGAAATGGATGCGGGTGATATTTTATCCCAAAAAGCAATTCCTATTGGTGAAAAAGATAATTGTGGTATTATGTTTGAAAAACTATCTTATCTTGGTCGCGATTTATTGCTTGAGACAATAGATAAATTGATGAAAGGTCAAATTGTTCCAATCAAACAAGATACATCAAAAGTTACATTTGCCTATAATGTCACAAAAGAAGAAGAAAAACTTGATTTTACAAAGTCTGCTCAAGAAGTTTATAATCATATTAGGGCATATAATCCATCACCAATTGCTTATACAATATTCAATGGACAAAATTTAAAAATATATGAATCTAGAGTATTAGATGATACTCATAACAAAGAGGTAGGTACTTTCTTTTTGAAGGATAAAACAAGAGTATGTGTTGCTTGTAATAATCATACGGTTCTTGAATTATTAGTTGTTCAACCAAGTGGCAAAAAAGTAATGAGTGCAAGAGATTTTGCTAATGGTAGTTTTCGAAAATATTTAAAATAATAATCATTAAAAAATTAAGGAGAAAGATATGAATAAAGTATATTATTCAAGAGATGAAATGCAAAAAATTAATACAGAAAAATTGTTAGAAAGAGGAGTTACCATTGAGGAAATTGCCAAAATTGCGTATCAACAACAATATCGATATAATAAAGATATTAAGATGGAAGATTGTGTAGAAAGTGTTGAAAAAATATTATCATTAAGGGATATCTTTCATCTTCTTCAATTAGGGGCTGAAATTGATCGTTTAACCGAGGAAAGAGCATTTAGAGGGCCAATTCAAGCAATTATGGAATATGATCTTGGCGTTTTTGGTGTTGATGAAATTTTTGGCTTAGATATTGCTAGACTTTATGGTGCTATTGGGCAGACCAATTTTGGTGATATTGATGTTAATAAACCAGGAGTTGTTGCAAAACTTAATGAGGAAGGTAAAATGGGTTCTAAACATTGTCATACATTTTTAGATGATATTGTTGGAGCAATTGCTGCAGCTGCTTCAACAAGAGTTGCTCAAATTTGGTCAGAAGATGAGGCTACTCGAAATAAATAAATATGGAATCGATTAAGGAAATTTTCAAAATAGGCTATGGTCCTTCAAGTTCTCATACAATGGGACCTGCTATTGCTAGTAAAAAGTTTTTAGTTAAAAATCAAAATGCTACTAACTTTAAGTGTATTTTATATGGTTCACTAGCGAGAACAGGAAGAGGTCATTTAACAGATTATATTATTAAAAAGACTTTTCAAAATAAAAAAATTGATATAATTTTTGATTATGATAAAGTTTATAATTATCATCCAAATGCAATGCAATTTTATGCGTATAATGGAGATATCTTGATTGATGAATGGCTAGTATTTAGTGTCGGTGGCGGGAGCCTTAAAGAATTAAATGAAAAGCGAAGCTTATTTAATAAAATGATTTATCCTCATCAAAAAATGAATGAAATTTTAGACTATACAAAAAAATTTAATTTAAGTTTTGTAGATTATATTTTAAAATATGAAGGAGAAAGCATTATTCCTTATTTATATAATATTTTAGATCAAATGAAAAAAACTATTAATAATGGAATTTATACCGATGGTATTTTACCAGGAGGATTAAATGTTGTAAGAAAGGCAAGTTTATTTTATCAAAAATATATGAAAAAACCATGTCTTGAATATTTAGTTTATGCCTATGCTTTAGCGTCTAGTGAAGAAAATGCCTCAGGTCATTTAATTGTAACTGCACCTACTTGTGGTTCATGTGGAGTTTTACCAGCAGTCTTATTAAGTTATCAAAAACTAAATAATATTCCTGATGATAAAATAATAAATTCTTTAATGGTTGCAGGACTAATTGGCAATCTTGTCAAAACCAATGCATCCATCTCAGGAGCCGAAGTTGGTTGTCAAGGTGAAATTGGAGTTGCTTGTTCAATGGCATCAGCAGCACTTAGTTATTTAGAAAATAAAACCAATGAAGAAATTGAATATGCGGCAGAAATTGCTTTAGAACATCATCTTGGTATGACTTGTGATCCAATTGATGGACTTGTCCAGATTCCTTGCATTGAAAGGAATGCAGTTGCTTCAATGCAAGCTTATAATGTTGAAAAATATATTGAACTTGCTGGAAGTAGCCATAACGTGACTTTAGATAGTGTGATTAAAGTTATGGATGAAACTGGTCGGGATTTGCATACAAAATATCGAGAGACTTCAACTGGAGGTCTTGCAATTCATAAAAAAGGATAAAATAATTATGGAAAAAAGTAAATATAAAGATTTAATACCAAATCAAATAAAAAAGTCATCAAAAATAGTGGCATTATGTATAGATCAAAATCATGAAGGACAAGGTATTTGTAAAGTCGATGGAATTAAAGACTCTGAAGAGGTAAAAGAATTTATTATTTTTGTAAATAATATGATTCCTGGTGAAAAAGGACAAATAGAAATAACAAAACTACATAATAGTTATGGTTACGCAAAGGTTGTTAAAATATTTAATGAAACCAAATCACCAAAAAGAATTGTACCTATTTGTAAAGAATATGGTAGTTGTGGTGGATGTAATATTATGCATATGAATTATGATGCACAACTGGAATTTAAAAATAAAATGATTGAGGAAACGTTAAGAAGAATTGGAGGAATCAATAATATAAAGGTTTTACCTATTATTGGTATGAAAAGTCCCAAATATTATCGCAATAAGGTTCAAATTCCATATCGAAAAGAACATTTTAAAGTGAATTGTGGTTTTTTTGCTAGAGAGTCTCATAATATAATTCCAATAAATGAGTGTTTAATTCAACCTAATATTTCAACTGAAATTGTTAAATTTATAAAAAATCTTTGTAATGAATTTCATATAGAAGGATATAATGAAAAATATAATAGTGGCACGATTAGACATGTATTGATAAGAACCAATAAATCATTAAATGAAATTATGGTTGTTCTTGTTTTAACTAAAGGATTATTAGATCATAAAGATGAAATTGTATCCAAGATTATTAAGCGTTATCCTGCTGTAAAGTCAATAATTATTAATGTAAATAATAAAATTGGTAATACTATTTTAGGTGATAAATGTATAACCATATACGGAAAAGATTATATAATAGATGAATTATGTGGTCTAAACTTTAGGATAGGTCCAAAATCATTTTATCAAGTCAATCATCAACAAACTGAAGTATTATATAATAAGATAATTGAAATTGGTAATTTTAAACAAGAAGACTGTATCATTGATGCATACTGTGGAATTGGTACGATTGGATTAATCATAGCAAGCCATGTTAAACAAGTATTATCTGTTGAAATAGTTGAGGAAGCAATTTGCAATGCCAAAATTAATGCAAGGGATAATCAAATTAACAATATTGATTTTGTATGTAATAAAGCAGAAGAACAAATTATTGAATGGGCAAAAGAAAATATACAAATTGATGCAATTATTGTAGATCCTCCAAGAAAGGGTTGTGATATCAAACTTTTGGACACAATAGATGAAATGAAGATTAACAAAATGATTTATGTTTCTTGTGATCCAGCAACTCTTGCAAGAGATTTAAAAATAATGAAGGAAAAAGGCTATAATATTAGATTAGTACAACCAGTTGATATGTTTCCATATACATCTAATTGTGAAACCATTACATTACTTGAAAAAACAGATTAAAAAATTCTAACAGTAGCTGTTAGAATTTTTATTTTTTTAAATAGTATTGTAATAATTTCAAAAACTAGAACTAATCAATTTATCATTAGTTTGAATTCTAATGACAGAATCTGTAAGTTTTTCTTTTAATAAATAATATCCGATTTGACCATTTTTTTGCTTAATTTTATATTCCATATCGTCACTAAATAGTCTATTTAAAATTTCAATGACGCTATCCTCTGTCGAACAAATAATTGTTCCACCTGCTACACCATTTTTCATGTTGATTAATCTACTTAAAGGATGAACATCTCTATAAAATTTTTTTCTTGCTTCATGTTTACAAAAGAAAATAACAGGTTTTCCTAGACTCAAAGCCATTGCAGCCTCAACATCCTTGCCAAAACTTTCCTTTACATCAGCATTATATATTAATACTTTAGCTCCTTTAACCATAAGACATTCGATTAATCCTTTATCTTCATGGGAATTAGTAGAACTATTTACCTTTATATCTTATCATAAAATGTAGAAAAATATAAAGTATTTAAGTAAGATTTTATAATAGTTTATAAAAATAATATAATTTTGGGATTATTATATAGGGGAAACTATATTTAGTAAAGTTTTATCAAAGACTATTGAAAGTAAAAAATCAAATTAAAATTATTAAGATAAAAAATCTTGAATAATGTCGAAATTTATGATAAAATAAAAAATGGTAAATTTTTCCAATTTATAAGGGGTGATTAAAACGAAACGTAAATATGGAGAAAAAGATGTATATGAGGTGTTACAAGAAAGACTTAATTATCTTTTCACGGAGTTTGACAACATTTATGTTTCGTTTTCTGGTGGAAAAGATAGTGGACTTTTATTAAATCTTACACTTGATTTTCAAAAAAAGTATTATCCAAATAAAAAAATAGGGGTATTTCATCAAGATTTTGAGGCGCAGTATAGTGTTACAACTGAATATATTGAAAGAACTTTTAATAAAATTGAAAATGAAGTTGAACCATATTGGGTATGTTTACCAATGGCAACTAGGACAGCTCTAAGTAGTTATGAAATGTTTTGGTATCCATGGGATGATACAAAAAAGGATGCATGGGTTCGGCCAATGCCTAAACATCCATATGTTATTAATTTGGAAAATAATATTATGTCAACTTATCACTATCGTATGCATCAAGAGGACCTTGCTAAACAATTCGGTAGGTGGTATCGAATAATACATGGTAATAAAAAAACTGTATGTTTGCTTGGAATTAGAACCAATGAATCATTGCAAAGATATAGTGGTATTTTAAATAAAAAGTATGGATATAAGGGAACTTGTTGGATTAGTAAACAATTTAAAGATACTTATTGTGCATCGCCTATTTATGATTGGTCATTAAGTGATGTATGGCATGCAAATTATTTATTTAATTATGATTATAATCGCTTATATGATTTGTATTATATGGCAGGATTAAAACCAGATCAAATGCGAGTAGCTTCACCATTCAATGATTATGCCAAAGATAGTTTAAATTTATATCGTGTTATTGATCCTAAAATTTGGTGTAAATTAGTTGGTAGAGTTAGGGGAGTAAATTTTGGTGCTATTTATGGTAAGACAAAAGCTATGGGTTATCGAAACTTATCATTACCAGAAGGACACACTTGGGAGTCATATACAAAATTTTTATTAAAAACTCTTCCAGCTAGAATTCGAAATAATTATATTAAAAAATTTGAGGCATCTAATGATTTTTGGCATAAAAGAGGTGGAGGTTTAGATGAAGACACAATTAAAGAACTCATTGATCATGGATATAATATTGAAAGAAATGGAATTTCTAATTATACAATTTTAAAATATTCAAGAATTATTTTTATTGGAAAATTACCGGATCATACTGATGATATTAAATCAACGAAGGACATTCCAAGTTGGAAACGGATGTGTTATTGTATTTTGCGAAATGATCATACTTGTCGGTTTATGGGGTTTGGATTGACAAGAGAACAACAAAAAAGAATAGATCTTTTGAAAGAAAAATATCAAAATATTGGAGATTAATTATGACATTTAAGAGTCCTGTGTATAATGTAATATCGGTACCAATTGAAAAAATTGAACCTAATACATATAATCCTAATTCAGTTGCACCACCAGAATTAAAACTTTTATATGATAGCATAAAAGAAGATGGCTATACAATGCCAATAGTGTGCTATTATATAAAAGAAAAAGATCGGTATGTTATTGTAGATGGATTTCATCGATATCGGATAATGCTAGATTATCATGATATTTATGAGCGTGAAAATGGAATGTTACCAGTTTCCATTATTGATAAATCTCTTGATCATAGAATGGCTAGCACTATTAGGCATAATCGTGCAAGAGGATCACATAATGTAGATTTAATGAGCAATATAATAAAAGAACTTCATGAGTTAGGAAGATCAGATGCTTGGATATCAAAACATCTTGGAATGGATAAAGATGAAATTTTACGCCTTAAGCAAATCACTGGTCTTGCATCTTTATTTAAAGATGTAAAATTTGGTAAGGCGTGGACACCAGTAGAAGAAGATGATGATGAATTTGATAGTGATAAACAAAATATTGCTTAGTATGATTTTATCATAATTGTATTGAGGTAAATTACTTCTAAAAAACATAAAAAAATGATATAATATAGGTGATAGATAATTCTATCAATTTATACAACTATATAGGAGGATCTCTAATGAGTAAAAAAAATTATGAATTTAGAGCCTTAATAATAGGTGTTATCATTAATCTTATATCCGCTATTGTCGGATTCATCTTTTTTTATTTAACTACTAGTATGTCGATCTTATTAGATGGGCTGATTTCCGCAATTCTTTGTGGATCAACAATGGTTTCTATTTTTGTTTCTAATTATGTAAATAAGAATGATTCTAAAAAATATCCTTTTGGAAGATATGCAATAGAAAATATTTTTTTACTATTTAGGGCAATTATGATGTTAGGAACCATTATTTTTACAATTTTGGATGGCGCATTAACAATTTTAGATTTTATTAATAATAAAACCATCGATAATTTTAATGCTTCAAATTGGCAATTAATTGTATATGGTCTAAGTATGTGTGGGTTGTGTTTATTAATAACAGTTGTTTATTCAATTTTAAATAAAAAATCTCAAGTAAAATCGGAAATTATTAGAATTGAAATTAAAGCTAGTTTGTATGATGGCTTGGTTACTTTAATTGCTATTTCTAGTCTATTATTATTTTCTAATATTGAGTTTTTAAGTAGTATTAAAGAAATTGGTGATTCAATTACTGTAATTATATTGTCAATTATTTATCTTTATTCACCACTTAAAGAATTAATAGGACAGATTAAGATTTTAGTCGATCGAAGAAGATTTATTGAAACTGAAAAAGAATTAACTAATGGTCTTCAAAATAAATTTTCGACGTTTAAATTTAATGATTTATATTTTGCTTTTTCTGGTGATCACTATCAAATCTATATCTCTTTATATCCAAAGCAAAATCTTAAAACTGAAGAGATAAGTAAAAAGTTTCAAGATATTAAAAATCATTTATTAAATATTTATCAAGATAGTAAAATTTATCTACTATTATCAAGAGAAATGATTCATAATATGTAGGTTGTGAAAACTGAATTGATAACACATTATTGAAGTTCTAATGTTTAACTTTATGTAAAATTAAAGAAAATGGCATTAGTTAAATATAAAAAGAAATGAAAAGGAACAAGAATTAGTTAAATTAATTGAAATGATAAAATAAACGTAGACACAAAAGAAACGTGTCTGCGTTTTTATTA
>ERZ1673695.230-NODE-230-length-96038-cov-26.716408_pt1 | contig 96038 bp, 99 predicted proteins | sample MGYA00580225_ERZ1673695 | MGnify/ENA primary metagenome ERZ1673695 (study PRJEB41218, sample SAMN15661739) | gut metagenome | host: Homo sapiens | place: Canada: London | collected 2015-08-20/2019-03-30 | study: EMG produced TPA metagenomics assembly of... | reverse complement strand
ATTGGGGATTCTTACATGAACACAATTGGGTACTTTTATTTTAACATTTATAGATTTCCGGAAATGCTCCGTGAAAGAAAGTGCAAGGCTGCAATCGGCGGTAAAAAATGAGCTGAAGAAGGCAGAAAGCAGGCTATCGGAAATAGAGAGAATAATCGTCAAACTCTATGAAGAAAAAGTGTGCGGCAGAATGCCTGAAGAGCGGTTTGAACTTCTTGCCAAGAATTACGAAACCGAACAAGCAGAGCTGAAACAAAAAACAGAAGCATTGAAGTTGAGTCTTGCAGCAAAAGAGGAAAGTGACAGCAGTCTTGCAAAGTTCATTTCATTGGTACGAAGTTATACCGATGTAAAGGAACTGACGCCCGAAATTCTGAATAGTTTTATAGATAAGATTTACATTGGACGACCTGAGAGGATAGACGGACAAAGAGTACAGGAAGTAAAGATTATCTATAAATTGGTAGGCGCGGTGAATATACCGCAGTAGCAAAAAATTTCCTTGGGGACAAAAATCCCCAAGGATAATTAGCACAAGTAAATATGAAAACTATAGCACGTTTTGATATCCCTAGAACTTATTCCGGTGAACTTGTAGATGTCACTATATCAGATATAAATGAAGATTATGGAAAAGAAGTTGCTAATACATTTGTCAATCTTTCTTATACAAAATTAAAAACTGTATTAGCAAATCTTAATTTGACATATGATGATTTAAAATTAACTTATACAAAATAATTTAAAGTAAAAAATGGTTCACAACTTTCTTATTGTGTGTCCGCCTGTTAAAAAAGACAAGTAAAAAGAGTTACTTAAAAGTTAACATTTTTGAAATAAACCTCAAAAATTGAATATTTTATAAGAATAAAATAAAACTATAGGATTGAGTTCTGTTCAATAAGATTCAGTCCTTTTATTATGCTCTTAATTGTTTGTAGATTAATATTTTAAATACAAATAGTTTTTATTTTCATATAACAATATTAAATAATTTTCAATAGTTTGATAGATTATTGATTAGAAGAAGTTATATATAGAATGGCTTTTTTAAAAAATAGTTACTAAAATTATTTAATAATTTGAAATATGTAAAAAAATAAATTATAATTGTATAAAATAATATATTTAGTAATATGGGGGTAGTATAATTGATGATTGAAAACTATAAAGAAATCAAAAAAAGAGTAATAGAAGTTTTACATACCAAAACCGAAATTGAAAATAGGGAATCAATTCCACAAGATAATAGTGTTTTTTCATATAATAATGGGATAAAAAGTTATGTAGGAGCACTTTTTATCGATATTATAGATTCAACTACACTTTTCAAAGAAGTAGAAAAAGAACTTTTAGCAAGAATTTTAAGAGCATTTTTTAGGGAAATTATTATAATTCTAAAAAGTAATAATAACTACAGACAAATAGGAATTCGTGGTGATTGTATATATGCAATCTATTCAGCTCCAACCGCAGAAGAATTGAGTGATATTTTAATTAATGCAATTGAAATAAATACTTTTCAAAAGATGTTTCAAAAAATATTAGAACAGAATCATTTTACTACTTTTAAAATTGGTATTGGATTGGGTGCTTCTGAAAATTTAATTATTAGAGCAGGAAAAAAGAAAAGTGGAATTAATGATAATATTTGGATTGGTGATGCAGTAGTTGATGCTTCAAAATTATCATCTGAGGCAGGAAGAAATAATCATGATGTAATAGCAATAGATTCAAATTTTTATAAAAAAATTAAATATTTAAAATGCAACGAAAATGAACAATATCAAAAGTATTTTAAAGAAGACTATTCTTCTAAATTAGGAGAATCAATATATACATGTGATATGATCATTTGTGATTTCAACGATTGGATAGAAAAGGGAATGAAATAATTATAAAATAAGAGTTAATGTAGATTTAGCAACATTGTGCGATTTTATATTAAAATATGTTATATTGATGCACTATTTGAAATAGTGGTGAAATTTACTGAAGAAAAAGAGAAGTTTAAATCATATACAAATAATAATCTAATTAGTATTGCGTATAGTAGTTCTCGTGTCGGTGGAAACACTAGCGGTGGAAAGGTAAGTTCATTGGCATTAGTTGGAATAATTAATGATGGTAAAACAATTATTTTTTAAAATGATAATGGAGTAGTGATTTAATCAAGATGTTTAAAATTAAAAGAATTCAAATAGATGATATTGAAAAAATAGTATTTCTTGTAAAAAAATTATTTACAAACACTCCTATTGATAAATTAAGGAATGAACTTATACAGGATTTAGTGAAAAAAGATATTGCAATTTTTGTTTGTTATTTAAAAAATGAAATTATTGCTTTTGCTCAATGTCAATTGCGATATGACTATGTTGAAGGCACAAATAGTAGTCCTGTTGGTTATCTAGAAGGAATTTATGTCGAGCCTATGTATCGTAAACAAGGAATAGCAAAAAAATTACTAGAAGAATGTGAAAAATGGTCACTTAAAAAAGGATGTACTGAATTTGCAAGTGATTGTGAGTTAAATAATAGTATTAGTTTTAATTTTCATTTAAGTGTTGGATTTGAGGAAGCTAATAGAATAATTTGTTTTAGAAAGAAATTATAAATAATTGATTTATATATTTTAAGTTCATAATCCTTAATATAAAAATTGTTTGTAAACTTTGTATATGGTTGTAATTATTTATGGAGATAGAAAAATTTATCAAATATAAAAATAATGATGATATATTAGAAATAAGATAAAGAATTTGTAAATATAATATAAATATGATACAATTATTACATTGTAACTGAATTAGAAGGAAATATTTTTATTATGGAAATTTTTTGGTGTATAGTTTTACTTGTTTTAGGGCTTATAATTATTATTAAATGTGGAGATTGGTTTGTTGATGCAGCGAGTTGGTTTGCAGAAATATCTGGTATTCCTAAGTTAATAGTTGGTGCAACTATCGTTAGCCTTGCAACTACACTTCCTGAATTATTAGTTTCATTATTTGCCGCAATATCTGCTAAAACACAAGGTAATCCAGAGTTAGTTGATATGGCTATTGGTAATGCAGTAGGTAGTGTTACTGCTAATACTGGTTTGATTTTAGCGATTGCTCTAATTTGTATACCTACAGTTATAAAAAGAAGTGAATATGCTTTAAAGTCAATTTTACTTATTTGTGCCTCATTGGTTATTGCTTTATTTGGAAAATTTTTTAATGGTGTTGGTATTTTAGCAAGCATTTGTTTATTAATAATTTTTATAATAGCAATGAGTGAAAATATTTTTATGGCAATTAAAAATACTAAGAAAGAAAGAGAATTACATCTTGAAGATATAACAAAAAAAATACCAGAAAAATCTAGAAAAAATATTTTTATTAATGTTTTAAAGTTTATAACGGGAGCAATTGGTATAGTAGTAGGGGCTGAACTTTTAAAAAATAATGGACAAACATTAGCTGAAATGTGTGGAGTACCTACAAGAATAATATCTGTCACTATAATTGCAATAGGAACATCATTACCAGAATTTGTGACTACAATTACAGCAATTATTAAAAAACAAGCATCACTTTCAGCTGGTAATATTATTGGTGCTAATATTATAGATTTAACTTTAATATTACCAATTTGTTCTCTAATTTATGGTGGAACTTTACCAATGACTGGAGCGGTTTCCACAATTGATCTTCCAGCTTGTTTTATAGTAACCATTGTTGCTCTTATCCCCACTTTAATTACAAGAAAATTTTCAAAGATACAGGGTATTATTCTTTTAATATTGTATGTTTGTTATGTTATTTTAACATCAGTAATTTAGTAAAAGTTGAAAAAAAAAAGAATTAATGTTATAATATGGCTAAGAAAGTAGGATAATGATATGGTCAAATTAAATAATCAATGGGATGAACTATTATATGAAGAATTTAAAAAAGAATATTATTTAAAATTAAGAGAATTTTTAAAAGTCGAATATGCAAATTATCGTATTTTTCCTTCAATGTATGATATTTTTAATGCTTTGAAATATACTGACTATAAAGATGTAAAAGTAGTAATATTAGGTCAAGATCCATATCATGAGATTGGTCAAGCTCATGGGTTATGCTTTTCAGTTTTAGATAATGTTCCATTACCAGCATCTTTAAAAAATATTTTTAAAGAATTAACAACTGATTTAAATATTCCATATCCTAAAACAGGCAATTTAACTAAATGGGCTAAGCAAGGCGTTTTACTTCTAAATACGGTACTAACTGTTCGAGAACATTATGCAAATAGTCATAAAAATAAAGGATGGGAAATTTTTACAAATCATGTAATTGAATTGCTAAATCAAAGAGATGAATCTATTGTATTTGTTTTGTGGGGAAATGATGCAAAACAAAAAAAGTCCTTAATTACTAATCCTAAACATGTTATATTAACTGCATCACATCCTAGTCCTCTTTCAGCATTTAATGGTTTTTTTGGTTGTAGACATTTTTCTAAAATTAATGAGATTTTGCTGAAAAATCATCAGTTACCAATTGATTGGTCATTATAAGAGGGTATATTGTGAATAATGATATTATTACAGAATTATTAATGTGTGAGGATCTTGGTAGTAAAAGACTTTTAACCTTTAATGAAGAACAAACTATTTTTGAATTATTGAAAAATGATAATAATCTTCGAGAAGATGTTCAAACAATAATGATAAAGGCTAATATTAAATTGGTATATAGTATTGCAAAAAAATATTATCCTGTTAGTACACTTTCAAACGATGATATAATTCAACTTGGAATGATTGGTCTTTCAAAAGCAGTTGATCACTTTGATTATCAAAAAGGTATTAAGTTTGCTTCATATGCTAGTTATTGGATTAAACAAAGTATTAGTAAAGGTATCCAAAAGGCATTATGTAATATCGAACAACCTACTAATGCAACTGAATTAAAAAAACAATTTTTTGAAACTGAAGAAGAAATGGTATCATCATTAAAAAGAAACGTAAGTTTTGAAGAGGTTGCAACCAAAATGGGGGTAAAACCTTCCGAATTAAGAATGTTGTTTAACATATCTAATGTAGCATCATTGGATAAGATTCTTGATTTTGATAAGGAAACTAGTGGCATTGAAAGTATTAAAGACAATGAGGACACACCTCAAGAAGCGGTTTTAAATGATGAAAAAAATGAATTAATTATTTTGGCTCTTAATTCCTTACCTTTAAGAGAAAGACAAATCATTAAATATCGTTATGGTTATGATGATGGTGCATTTCATTCTTTTAGTGAAGTTGCTAGCAAATTTTCAATATCAAGGCAAAGAGCTCAAATAATAGAAAAAGTAGCTATAAATAAAATGAAAGAATTTATTAAAAAAGTAGAATGATAAAATTATAATATGAACTAAATGGAAGTATCTTGTTTTAGTTAATATAATTAAAAAATTACTTAAAAAGTTTGATTTTGGGATTTTTTCAAGGTCAAACTTTTTTATCGTTTAAGCCTTTTTAACTTATTAACAAAAATTTATGTAGTATGTTTATTCTACTGATAAATTTAGTAAAAGTTTCAATATTTTTACAAAAAGTTTTTTTTCTTGGAATTTATTTCTCAATATGATATAATAATAAAATGATTATAGAAGGAATTGAAACATAAGAAATAATAAATTTATCTAATAGGCAGGAAAAAATATGAAAAAAATTTTCAAGTTTCTTTTTAGCAGAATGACAATAACAGCAACAATTATTATTTTGCAAGTATTACTTATTATTTATGGTTTACTATATTTAGATTCACTTTTTATTTGGATGCCAATTATAACTAAAACCATTGAAATAGCATTAATTATTGATTTGGTAAATCGTGATATGCATGCAGATTTAAAAATGCCATGGCTTGCAGTAATCATGCTTGTGCCAATTGCAGGAATAATTATTTATTTATTATTTTCAAGAAATGTTGTTCGAAAAAAATATATCAAATTTTATGAAAAATTATTCATTGATTTACAAAACACTATAAAAAATTATGAAGTAGATGATACTAAATTGGGAGATTATCAAGGACAATCTAGATATATTTATAATACTTGTAATAGTGGTTTATTTCAAAATACAACAACTAAATACTTTAATTGTGGTGAAAAATTTTTTCCAAACTACATACAAGATTTAAAAAAAGCTGAACATTTTATTTTTCTTGAATATTTTATCATTGAAAAAGGATTAATGTTAGATACTATTCTTGAAATCTTAAGAGAAAAAGTTAAAGATGGTGTAGAAGTTAGAATTATGTATGATGATATTGGAACAATTTCTAAAGTTCACACTAATTTTTATAAAGAAATTCGTGCAATGGGTATTCACTGTGTTAAATTTGGACCTTTTTTACCTTTTGTTACAGCTGTTCATAATAATCGTGATCATAGAAAAATAACAATTATTGATGGTAAAATAGGGTATGTTGGTGGAATTAACTTTGCTGATGAATATATTAACATTGTTGAAAAGTATGGTTATTGGAAAGATTCAACTATTCGTCTTGAAGGTGACGCCGTAAGACAATTAACTGTTTTTTTCTTACAACTTTTTGATTTACAAATTAGAAAAGAAGAAGATTATGGAAAATACACAAATATTGAAATAGATAAATATCAATCTAATGGTTATATTCAACCATATTGTGATGGACCAAATCCTATATTTCCTGATTTGATAGGTGAAAATGTTTATTTAAATATGATTAATCAAGCAAAGAAGAGTATTTTTATTGCTACGCCATATTTAATAATAGATTCGCTAACAAAGAATGCACTTATTATGGCTGCTAAACGTGGAGTTGATGTAAAAATATTTACACCACATATACCTGATAAAAAAATCATTTTTATCTTAACAAGATCTAATTATAAAGATTTATTAAAACAAGGGGTAAAAATATATGAATATAAATTGGGTTTTCTACATACTAAAAATTTTTTAGTCGATGATGAAATTGCAGTGGTAGGAACCATTAATTTGGATTATCGTAGTTTAGTACACCATTATGAATGTGGTATATGGATGTATAATACTGAATCCATTGTAGAAATTAAAGAAGATTTTGAGGAGATTATGAAAGAATCAATCAATATAAATCCAAAAGAATTCAAATTAAAGTGGTATGAAATTATAATTTCCAGAATTATAAGTATTTTTTCACCACTAATGTAGGAGGAAAAAATGGATTGGAATAAAGTTTTAGAATTTATATCAAATTTATGGAATAATGTCTTCATAAAAGTTTTAGTTAGTACTTTAGTATTTATTTTATTATGGTGGCTATCTTCAGTGATAGTTAATAAAACTAAAAAAAGAGCCTTAAAAAGAGGTAAAACTGATAAATTAATTACTATAGTAATTTTTAATTGTATATTATGGGGAATTAGAATTTTTCTTATCATTGTCTATGCAAGTGTTGTTGGAATCGACACAGCAGGATTAGCTGCTTTAGTAGCATCAGCAGGCGTGGCGATTGGCCTTGCTATTCAAGGTTCTCTTTCTAATTTGGCCGGTGGTATCGTACTTATTCTTACAAGACCATTTAAATTGGATGATTATATAGAGGCAAGTGGTGTGAGTGGCATTGTTGAAGAGATTAAGATATTTCATACCAATTTGGTCACACCTGATAATAAAGTTATAATGATACCCAATGGTGTTTTAGCTAATGATATAATTACAAATTATTCTAGAAAGGAACTTCGTAGGGTTGATTTAGAATTTTCCATTTCTTATGATGATAATGTGAATAATGCAATTAATATTATTGAGGAAGTTTGTTCTTCACATAATTTAGTATTAAAAGATCCTATTCCTTTTGTAAAAGAGAGTGCCCAAACCGCTAATTCTGTTAAAATTGTTGCTAGAGTTTGGGTAAAAAATGAAGATTATTGGACAGTTCATTTTGATTTAAAAAAAGATATTCATAAGGCCTTAGACGATAATAACATTACTATTCCTTATCAACAAATTGATATTCATACAAAATAATGAAATCTAAACCGATTAAAGTCGGTTTAGATTTTTAAATTTTTAAGGTTAAATTTAACATTCAAGTTTGATTTTGTGATATAATAATAAAAAATGATATTATTAAAATGAAAATAAGGAGTACAAAAATTATGAGCATAAAAGTAGATATTATTTCAGGATTTTTAGGGGCTGGAAAAACAACTTTAATTAAAAAACTTTTTAAAACAGGATTTAATGGTGAAAAAGTTGTATTAATTGAAAATGAATTTGGAGAAATAGGAATTGATGGTAGTTTTTTAAAAGAAGTTGGAATAGATATTAAAGAAATTAATTCTGGTTGTATTTGTTGTTCACTTGTTGGTGATTTTTCAAAATCGATGGAAGAAGTAATCAATAAATTTAATCCTAATAGAATTATTATTGAACCATCTGGAGTTGGAAAACTTTCAGATATTATAAAAGCAGTTGAAAATTTAAAATTAGATTTAGTTTTAAATATTGTTGCAACTATTGTTGATGGTGCAAAATGCAAAATTTATATGAAAAATTTTGGTGAATTTTTTAATAATCAAGTTGAAGATGCAAAATCGATAATTATTAGCAAGGTTGAAAATTTGGAAGATGAAAAAATTATAGAAGTTTATAATCTTTTAAAAAATAAAAACCCTAATGCTAATATCATTTTAACAAGTTTACCTAATGTTGATGAAAAAAAATTACTTGAAGTATTGGAAAAAAATGCTCTAATTACTGAACAAATGAAAGAAAAGTTAGAAAGTGAACATTGTTGTTACAGTCACGAGGAAGGTCATGAACATTGTTGTCACAGTCACGAGGAAGGTCATGAACATTGTTGTCACAATCATGATGAAGGTCATGAACATTGTTGTCACAATCATGATGAAGATCATGAACATTGTTGTCACAATCATGATGAAGGTCATGAACATTGTTGTCATAGTCACGAGGAAGGTCATGAACATTGTTGTCACAATCATGATGAAGATCATGAACATTGTTGTCACAGTCACGAGGAAGAAAGACATCATCATAATGCCGATGAAATATTTGTTTCCTATGGTTTTGAGTCTGTAAGAGCTTATTCAAAAGAAGAACTTAGTCACATTTTAGATTCATTAAGGGACGAAAATGTTTGTGGATTGGTTTTAAGAGCTAAAGGTATTTTGAGAGCTAGTGATAATGATAGTTGGTATTATTTTGACTACGTTTCTGGTGATTATCAAATTAATGAAGGAAAAGAAGATTTTATTGGAAGATTTGTAGTAATTGGTTCAAAACTTAATAAGAAAAATATTGAAAAAATTATTTTAATAAAGTAGGTGGAAACAGATGATGGAAATACCAATTTTTATAATTAATGGTTTTTTAGATTCTGGCAAGACAACTTTTATAGTTGATGCGATTGAAAAAGATGGTTTTGCTAAAAAAGGAAGAACACTTGTAATCCAATGTGAAGATGGCGAAATAGAAATTGCACAAGACTTTGCTAATAAATACAATACTACTTTAATTAAGGTAGATGAACAAATTGATTTGACAGCAGAATATTTGAGTGAATTAGCAACGAGATATTTGCCAGATAGGGTTATTTTAGAAATGAATTGTATGTGGAATATGAATGAAATATATTTTCCTGAAGGATACCGTATGGCTCAAGCGATTACTTTTATTGATGCGTCTACTTTTGAGATTTATTATAATAATATGCGTCAAAAATTTAAAGATATGATTGAAGTTTCTGATTTGGTTGTTTTTAATAGATGTAATGATTTAAATAAAATTACTCCTTATCAAACAGGGTTGAAATTAATGAATAGTAATGCACAGTTTATGGTTATGGATGATAATGGAATTACAAAAAAAGCTTTTGAAGATCCTCTTCCATACGATTTAGATCAAGAAATAATTACAATTAATGATGATGATTATGGGAGATGGTATATCGATACTTTTGAAAATCCAGAAAGGTATAAAAACAGAATTGTTGAATTTAATGCTCTTGTAACGATGTCTAAAAAATTGCCAAAGGGTAGTTTTATAGCAGGTAGATATGCAATGACTTGCTGTGCTGATGATGTACAATTATATGGACATTTATGTAAGGAATCATTAGGGGTAAAAATTAAAAATAAATGTTGGATTCATATTGTTGCAAGAATGACTTTTGAATATTCAGATGAATATCAAGAAGAAGAAGGAATTTTAAGTCCAATTTCAATAAAAGTTATTCCACCATTAAAAAATTCAATTTTGGATTTAAGATAATAGAATGAAATATATTAAAAATATTGAAAAAAAATGTGTAATCTGTGGTAATAAACATCATTATCAAAAATTATTAGAAAATAATTCATTTGGAATGCGTGATTTAGATACTAGACCTCCAGGTATGATGCGCTCATTAATGCATTTGATGGTAGAAAAATGTCCTATTTGTGGTTATGCAAATTATGATATTACTAAAAAATTAGATAATTTTCAAGAAGGCGAAATTCTTAGCCAGAATTATCAAAAGATTCTCAATGATAAAAATATTAATTTTGCTTTAAAAAAATTTATGCTTGTTAGTTTGCTTTTGGAGACAAGAGATTATAAAAAAGCAGGAATAAGTTATTTACGGGCTAGTTGGATGGCTGATGATAGCAAAAATTTTAACATAGCGTTACAGATGAGAAGTAAAGCGATAAAGTATTTAGAATTATCGCTGAAATTAGAGGATAATGAAAATATTCGGCTTATCATTGTTGATTTATATCGAAGAATTTCCATGTTTGATGAGGCTTTTGATTATGCAAAATACTTATATGATAATTTTGGAATGGAAAAATATAAAAAAAATATTCTAAATTATCAAATGCAACTTTGTCTTGAAAAAGATAATTTAGATCATACAATTTTAGGAAATTATAATTTCATTAAAGATAATAAAAGTAAAGGTAATCCTAATGAATATTTTAGTAAGTAGTTGTTTATTAGGAATTAATTGTAAATATAATGGGGAAAATAATTTTAGTGCAAAAGTAAAAGAATTAGAAAATTATTATAACTTAATACCAGTATGTCCAGAAGTATTAGGAGGATTGGAAATTCCTAGAATGCCTAGTGAGATTTTAGATAAAAAGGTAATAAACTGTAAGAACATTGATGTTACTAAAGAATTTATTGTTGGAGCAAAAAAAGCTCTTTTGATTGCCATTAATCATCACTGTCAATTGGCAATTTTAAAAAGTAATAGTCCTTCTTGTGGGTTTGGTAAAATATATGATGGAACATTTTCCTCAACTTTAGTAAATGGTAACGGAATAACTGCTGATTTATTATATAAAAATGGAATTGTAATTTTAAATGAGGATAATTTTTATGCAAAAATTAAAAAAATTTAATATTATTAAAGGCCAAAATGGCCTTTTTACTTTAATTATTGATAAATAAATTGAAAAAAATATAATTACATGTTATAATGAAAAAGAAAGGATGCTATATGAGATGGAAACTTTTGTTAATGGAAGAAATTTAAGTAATGATGAAAAAAGAATAAAACTTTCAGAAACTTTAAATAAGGCACTTTATCTAGAATCTATTGGTAAAAAAAATGAAGCTGAAAAATTATTTTTAAAATCTTGTAGAATAGCAGAAAATCTATATCGACAGACCTTTTCTAATAAAGATAGAATAAAGGTTGTTGAATGTTATATTAAAATTAGTGAATTTTATCAAAATAGTGATTTAAGAATGGATTTTGTTCAACGATGGTATCAAAAAATTATTGGAATTTTGCAAGATTCTTCTAAGATTAATTCAAGTATGGATGAATTTAGATATTTAATAGAGTGGTATGTCAAAACTATTTATTTAATGTTTAATAATTGTGATTATAACCATATTATTATTAGTTCAAAAAAAATGTTAGAAAAATCTAGATATTTGTATAAAAAAACCAAGACCAACGAAGATCTTAAATTTATTATTTTATCTAAATTATTTTTAGCTAATGCTTATTATGAACAAAAGAAGTTAGTTAAAGCATATTATTACTATTATTTAGTAGTTAATCATATGGAGAAAGTATATCAAAAATTATTTGATGAAGGCTTAAAAAATGATTTACTTTATGTGTATCAAAAGTTATTTAATTTGACATCTAAGAAAGTTTTTAGGTTAATTAATCGAAAATGGAAAATTCGAATTTTAGAATTAAAGGAGACAAACAATGTTAAATAATAGTATTTTTTTTCAATTATTGGAGAATGTCCCAGCTGATGAATTAGGTAAGAATTGGGAATTATTTCAAATCATTACAATTATTTTAGGCATCATTCCTTGGATTATTTTAATCGTTTATTTAGTTTTTTTTCGTAGATATCGTATACGATATTTTGTCGATAACCAATTGGTTAATGTTTGTTATTATAAAAAAAAGGCTGTTATTTTAAATTATTCTTATCAAAATTTAAATAAATGGTACATAGATGAAGATTGCACAATTTTATTTAAAGATGAAGTAATGCCAAACAAAAATATTAAGCTTTTCGCAAAGAATAATTTATAAAAGGGTATTTTTATGTATAATTATAAAAAATCATTAATAGGACTTTATTATATTATTATAGGTGTCATTTTTGCCTTTATTGTTTGGCCATTTGGCAAAGAACTCATTGATATTATTGTTAAAATTTTAGGGATAATTTTAATAATTATTGGTGGTTTTTCAATTGTTATTTATAATCATATTAGAAGAGTTGGAACTTTCACAAATATAACTTTTTTATATGATGGAATTTTTAAGATAATTTTTGGACTTGCTATTTTATTTATTCCCATTGGAATAATATCATTTATTTTAGGGATTGTTTTTTTAATTTATACAATAGTAATTGCTATTTTGGAGAAGAATTTATTAGATTTATTTAATAAATCATTATATAAATTAATTATAGCTTTAATGATAATTTTTTGTGGGATTGAAAATATTGGAATATGGATTTTGCGTGTTATTGATGTTCTAATTATAATATATGGATTTATCCTATTAATTATTGCTAGTAGAGATACTAAAAAAATAAAAAGTACATCAAAAAGTGATAAATTAATTGATGTTGAATTTGAAGAATCAAAAGATGAATAATAAAAAATTTATTTTTTATATTGAGATTACAACAGCATGTAATCTAAAATGTAGTTTTTGTCCTTCATCAAATCATGAATTACATAAATTTATGCCTTTAGATAAATTTAAAAAACTTATTGATAAAATTGAAAAATATATTGATTTAGTTTATTTTCATGTTTTAGGTGAGCCAACTTTACACTATAATTTTTTACAAATATTAGAATATTGTGAAAATAAGAAGATTAATTTTGCAATAACAACTAATGGAATATTAATTAATAAATATAGTATTCAATTAACAAAGTATCAATATTTGAATAAAATTAATATTTCTTTGCAATGTTTAATTCAATTTAATGATGTTCAAAAGAAAAAGTATATCAACAATCTAAATAATTTTTTGTTAAAAAGAGAGCAAGAAAAAAGTCTAGTTGCTATTAATTTACGATTATGGAATAATAAAAACAATCTAGAAACTAAAAATTTAAATCAAAAATTATTAGAAATTTATAAAGAAAAGACGGAAAAAAGTAAAAATATTCATATTTCAGAAGCTGATGAATTTAAATGGCCATCAGTAGAAGACACCTATAATAGTAATCTAACTGGATGTCTTGGTGGAAAAAAACAATTTGCTATTTTAAATGATGGATCACTTTGTTTATGTTGTTTAGATTATAAAGGGGGTACGAAAATTGGTAATCTATTTATAGATGATTTTTCTACATTGTTGCAAAATAGTAAATATTTAGAAGCTATATCGGGATTTAATAAGCGAAAGCCATATTTTGAATTGTGTAAAAAATGTACATATCGAAATCGTTTTAAATAGAAGAATCGAGGTGACTTATGAAACTTCAAATAGATGAAATTCCCAATTTAGAGGAAACAGAAATTCTTATAAAATGTCGTGAAATTGATAGTAAGATAACTAAAATTAGCAATTATATCCATACAAGTTATATAACTATTAATGGAAAATTAAATGGTGAAATCTATGTTTTAAATCTAGATGATATTTATTATTTTGAAGCTGTTGAAAATAGAGTTTTTGCATATGTTGAAAAAAATGTATATGAAGTAAATTATAAACTTCAGGAGTTATCGGAAATGTTATCTAGAACATCTTTTATTCAAATTGCAAGAACCATTATTTTAAATATTAATAAAATTGAAAAAGTAAGTACACTTGTTAATGGTAGAATTAGTGCAGTATTAGTAAATAGTGAAAGAATGATTATAACTCGTGTTTATGCTCATGCTTTCAAACAAAAATTAAATGGGTAGGAGGATATAAGATGAAACGTAAGAAAAAGTTACATATGAAAAAACATATTACGAATTACTTTATTATGTTCTTAACAATTTTTGCTATCATTACTATCATCTTTGCGACTATTTCTGAATACATTTATCAAGATACTGGATTTGCTAAAAATCTATTAATTTTAGGAATTGTTTGTGCTCTTGCAAGTTTTTTACTATTAGTTTTTTTTAGGATAAATAATATTACCATTGTAGTACAAGTTATAATCGTATATTTATTTTTATCATTCATTATATTAATAGTTGGATATTATTTATATATTTATGATTTTGTATATAATGTTAAATTATTTATATCAACCATTATATCTTTGCTTATTGGACTCATTATTATCATTTTAATCTCCATTATAAGAGTTAAAAATAGTAATGACTCTTTGAATAAAAATTTAAAAAATTTTAAGGAGCGCGATCAGTAATGAGAAAAATTAGTAAGATAGTCATTATTTTGGTTATACTATTGATAGGATTATTTGTTGGTATAAATAATTCAAATATACATGTATTTGCAGAAACTGATAGTGTTGAATTTAAAAATTTTGAATTTAAGATAGCGAAAATTCGTGACAGAGGTAAAATGAAAGTTGAACTCACACTTAGTTGGGATACAAAAGAAGTAATCATTGTAGAACAAATTACGTCTAGAATTTCTGGTTTAGAGCAAATATCACAAAATATAGAATATCATCAATCCGATAATAATGATTTACAACACTATGAAATAAATTATACTATTCAAAATTGGCAAACTGGAACATTGGAATTGGAAATTAAATATAAAAATTTTGAAAATATTGGTGAAATTAATACTAAAAAGTTTTATATTCCTGGTGGTAAATGGTTAAAAGAAGAGGTTAGTTGGGGAGTATCATTAATATTTGGTTTTTTGACCACTATTTGTGTTGGAATAGGTACTTTTATTATTATTGAAAATAGTAAAAAAGGCTATGATGATTCTGATAGTGATGAATAATTAAAGGAGGATATTGTTATGTTTTGGGCATATTTAGAAGATTTTTACGATGTTAAGATTATTATTTCAAATGATATTTCTATTAATGATAAATTAATATATGCCAAAACAAATAAAAGAATTATATTATTAAATATAGAATACATGGAATTGAAAGATGAGTATCAACATTTATATCTAAAAAGTAGTGAAGAGTTAGAACCTAATATAGATACTTATATTGAAATTATGGATGTTGGTATAGAATTTTTGTATTTAGGTAAAATTACTAGATCATCATCCTTTGATAAAAAATATTATTTTGATGGATGGCTGGGTTTTAAATATGATAAATCTCAAACAATTTTTAGAATTTGGTCTCCTGTTATAAAAGAAATTAATATTATTGTTGAAAATGATAAATATGAATTATCCTATTTAAATAATGGTTTATGGGAAACGACCATCAATAAAAATTTAGATGGTTGTAAGTATTATTATGAATTTAGAATAAATAAAGATTTCGAAAGAACGTTAGATCCGTATGCAATTTCTAGTAATGCTAACCATGAATTTAACTATATTATTGATAAAGATAGGACATATAAGATGAAACATAATTACTATCAAAAAAGTAATTTTTCTAAAACTTGTATTTGTATATATGAATTAAATATTAGAGATGCAACGATAAAAACTAGTGCTATAAATAAAGGAACTTATGAGGCTTTAAGCAATTCTCTTAATCAAAATTATGGTTTAGGTTATCTAAAAAAAATGCCCATTACACATCTTCAATTATTGCCAATGTTTGCGTTTGGTGGTGTTGATGAAAATATTAGAGATGCTAATGAGGTTAATTTTAAGTATAATTGGGGATATAATCCTATGCAATATATGGTACCAAGCGGTTTTTTCAGCAATAATCCTAATGATCCGTATCAACGAATTAATGAATTAAAAAAAATGATTGATACAATTCATTCAATTGGATTTGGTGTAAATATGGATGTTGTTTTTAATCATGTTTTTGATAGCAATTGGTTTCCTTTAGAAAAATTAGTTCCTGGTTATACTTTTAGAACTGATAAATTAGGTTTTTTAACCAATTCATCATGGTGTGGTAATGATCTTTGTACGAATCATTTAATGGTTAGAAAATTAATTGTAGATAGTATTCAATATTTTCAAACTTTTTATATGATTGATGGATTTCGTTTTGATCTAATGGGACTAATAGATATTGATACAATGAAATTAATTGTTAACAAAACTAAAGCGGTAAATTCTGAAACTATGATTTATGGTGAAGGTTGGAATATGGATGTTGTTTTGAGTCCTAATCAAAGGACAAATTTAGATAATGCTAATAAAGTTCCTTTAATTTCTTTTTTTAATGATTATTTCCGCAATAAATTAAGAGGGATTGATGCTAACAGTGGATATTTAATTGGAGAGAGTTTATCAAAAAGTGAAATTTTTAAATTAATAAAGGGATATTATTATGATAATCGAAAATTTGCCATGGTTGATCAGTCTATTAATTATGTTGAATGTCATGATAATTATACTTTGTATGATTTAATTAGAATGAAAAGACCTCATTATTCTTTTAGTCAAATAATAGATTATGTTAAATTATCATTAGGATTTGTCGTTTTATCGGCTGGAATTCCTTTTATTCATGCTGGAGAAGAATTATTTAGAAGTAAAAAATTTATTGATAATTCATATAATGCAAGTGATGATATTAATGGAATTGATTGGTTTACTTCTTTAAATGTAAGCGAAACTTTAAGAGATTTGCTCATCTTAAGAAGAAAAATATTTGCTTTAGAATGTTGTGAAGTAACAGATATCGATAAGTATATAAAATTAGATGCATCGTTTGCTTTACCACAAATTAGATTTTTGTCTAAAAATTGTGAAGTATATCAAATGGTTATTTCTAATAATTATGAAACACATACAAAATTTTTAGCACCAGGAAGTGTTTTAATTTTTGATGGTACTAAAATAGTCGAAAAAACAGTTCAAAGTTATGTTATTAATAAACCAAGTATAGTAATTTTTAAAAAATAATAAGAAATTAAAATAAGATAAATAAAAAAATAAGGAGTACTTAATAATGTTTTGTTTAAAATATGTAGATCCTATTACAAATTGGCTGGGAGTTGAAGAAATTCTTGGTGAGATATCGATTTGGTCTATTATGGTCAGATTTATCTTAGCTTTTTTGTGTTCAGGAATAATTGGGATGGAAAGAGCTAGAAGAAGACATGCAGCAGGTTTTAGAACATATATTTTGGTATGCATTGGATCAATGATTGCTATTTTTACAAATCAATATATTTTTGAAGTTTATGGTACAGGAGATGTTGGTAGACTTGGTGCTCAGGTTATAAGTGGTATTGGATTTTTAGGAGCTGGTACAATTTTAGTTACTTCAAGAAGCCAAATCAAAGGACTTACGACTGCAGCAGGTTTATGGGTTTCTGCTTGTATTGGTTTGGCAATTGGAATTGGTTTTTATACAGTTGCAATTATTGGAACGATTTTTGCTTTAATCGCATTTGTTGCTCTACCTAAATTAGAAAAAATTTTTACTAAAGGTTCTAATACAGTTGAACTTCATGTTGAACTTTATGCAAGAGAACATTTAAAAAGTTTAATAGATTATATTAGGGCACAAGGTGGAAAGATTAATTTAGTTGATTACAATAGTTCATATGCCAATTCAGGATTAAGTGTTTATACTATTAATATGGTTTCATGGTGTAAAAATCCAAGTTTAATAATCAAAGATATTTTAAATTTAGATTATGTGAATTTTGTAGAAATATTATTATGAGGAGTGATAAAATGAAATATAAAGCATTTGATCATGGCGTAAATATTATTACGCTTGAAAAAAAGAATCAAAAAATGGCTATGACTTGTGCATGGGCAATGCAAGTTGACTATGATAAGATTTTGTGTTTGCTTGGTTCACAAAGTGTTACTGGTAACAATATTGAAAAGGGTGATTGTATTGGTATTAGTGTTTTGGGAATTGATCAAAAGGAAATTGCAGAACGAATTGGTAGTTGTCATAGCAATGAAGTAAATAAATTTACAAATAATAATTTTGAAAATTATTTAGGTGTAATGGTACTAAAAAATTCACCTATTGTTCTCAAATGTAAAGTAGAAGATGTAATTTCTCTTCAAGGAATTGAAAATGATCATTTAATATATGCTAATATTATATCTTCATTAGAAAAAAAGGGAGAAAAATATTTACATATGAGTGATTATGATTCATAGTATTTTGTCATATTCTAATTATTTTTATTAGTAAATAAATAAATTTTAAAAATGAAAGATGTACAAATAAAACAAACATAGATATGAAAAAGGAACCTGCTTGTTCAAAATAGAGAAGTTAAAAAACACATTAGATTTCAAATAATCAATATTAGATTACTTATCTAATGTGTTTTTTATTTACTTCATTTTGAACAAACTAACTCAAGTTGAGTTTATGTTTTTCATTATGCTATTATTATCTATCTAATAAAAGATATTAACATAGTGATAAAAGACAATGTTAAATATTTTAATGTTTGTACCTTATTTTACTTGATTGTTTTAAATTAAAATATAAGTAAAAATAGATTTCTATTTATTGTTCACTTCGATTATATAATTGATCAATTTGTATAATTGCAAAATAGTTTTCATCTATTTTTTTTATTTCACTAATAATTAATTCCCTAAGTTCTTTTTTTGTACAACTGAATTTAACTGGCATTGCTACATCAAAAACCAAATTTGTGTGTGTTTCACCATATACTACTCTAAAATCATGAATTGATAAATCAGTATTAATATCTTTAATAATATGTAATATTTTTTCCTTTAATTCATTAGTTTGGGGGTTATTAATATCAACTGGATCCATATGAATGGTTAAATCAATTCCCAATTCATTTCTAAAATCTCTTTCAATATTATCAACAATATCGTGACTAGTTACAATATCTTCATCACTAGGAACTTCTGCATGTACAGTTGCAAAAGTAGTACAGCTTCCATAGTGATGTATTACTAAATCGTGAACGCCAATTATTCCAGGATAACTCAAAATTTTTTTGGTAATAGAATTAATTTCCTCTTGACTAGGTTTGGTGCCAATCAAAGGATTAACTGTTTCAAAAACCATTTTCAAACCTGATATTATGATAAAAATTGCAACAATCATCCCCAAAATACTATCAATAGGTTGCCAAGATGTAATTTTAAATAAAATCAATCCAATTATAACAGCTGTAGTTGAAATACAATCGTTTAAGCTATCTTTAGAACTAGCTATGAGTGCTTCAGAATGAATTGCTTTTGCCATTTTACGATAAAAAATTGATTGCCAAAGTTTTATTAATATTGACATAATCATTACTATGATGATTATAATAGAAATACTTTGCGAAACCTCTTTATTAATCAATTTAGAAATAGACTCTTTACCTAGGCTAAAGCCAATGATTAATATTAAAAAAGAAATAATAAGTCCTGTTATATATTCAATTCTTTCATGCCCAAAAGGATGATCTTCATCAGCAGGAATACTAGATAATTTAAAACCAATAAGAGTGATAACGGAAGAACCAGCATCTGTTAAATTATTTATGCCATCTGCAAGGATGGAGAGACTGGTTGTAAGAATACCAAGAATAATTTTAATACTACATAAAATTAAGTTGCTTATAATACCTATAATTCCAGATAAAGTACCATATTTACTACGAACTTTAGAATCATTTATTTTTTGATAATCTTTAATAAATAATTTAACTAATAATTTTTGCATTTCAACCTTCTTTTATAATAAATGAATATTTTCATTTGCTAATTTTTTTAGATATTCTTCATCCCAAATTGATGATTGAACTTCACCAATATGTCGTTTTTTTAAGAAAAACATACATAACCTTGATTGTCCAATACCACCTCCAATTGTAAGAGGAATGGTCTTCTCAATAACACTTTTAACATAAGGGTTTGTTAATTTAAATTCTTCCTTCCTTTCTTTTAATTGTTCCACGATTGATTTATCATCAACACGTATTCCCATAGAAGAAATTTCAAAAGCATGACCCAAAATATCATACCATAATATAATATCGCCATTAAGTAGCCAATCATCATAATCTGCTGCACGACCATCATGAGGTTTTCCATCTTTTAGATTCCAACCAATTTGATAAATAAATACAGCTTTATGTTTTTTTGCAATTTCATCTTCACGTTCTTTTCTACTTAATGTTGGAAATTGTTTTTCTAATTCATTTGTTGAAATGAAAAAAATTTCAGATGGAAGTTCAGTTGTAAGTTCAGGGTATCGATTGGCAACTTTATAACTCAAAAGTTTGATTACACTATAAATTTTTTGAACAGTCTTTTTTAAATATTCCAAATTACGTTCATCTTGAGTAATTATTTTTTCCCAATCCCATTGATCTACATACATTGAATGAAGAGAATCAAGTTCTTCATCACGTCTAATTGCATTCATATCAGTATACAAACCACTGCCAGCTTTAAAACCATATTTAGCTAGAGCCATTCTCTTCCATTTTGCTAAAGATTGTACAATTTCAACATTCTTTTTTAAGTGAAGAGCATCAAAATTAACAGGTCTTTCAAAACCATTTAGATAATCATTTAACCCAGTTTCTGGCAAAACCATTAAAGGAGCCGAAACTCTTGTTAAATTTAGGGCTTCACTAAAATCTTTTTCAAAATTATCTTTAATAAATTTAATTGCAATTTCTGTTTCTAATAAATCTAATTTTGTTTGATAATTTGACATACATTCACCTCTCATTGTATCGATATTATATCACATTTTAATTTAATTATGTCAATTTAGTGCATTCTTTTATAAAAATACTTAAAATTATGTTATAATAATAAAATAGAGGTGGTTTATGATATATCGTAAATTTGATAAACTAGAGATTGAAACTTCACTGCTTGGTTTTGGATGTATGAGATTTCCAACACTTGAGAATGGTAAGATAGACGAAGAAAAAGCTGAACAGATGATAGATTTGGCAATTAAAAATGGTGTTAATTATATTGATACTGCATATCCTTATCATAATGGTGATTCTGAACCTTTTTTAGGTAAGATTCTTAATAAGTATCCACGCAATAGTTATTTTTTAGCAACCAAGCTTCCTATTTGGGCTATAAATACGAAGGATGATGTGTATCGTATTTTTAATGATCAATTGCAACGTTTAGATACTGAATTTATTGATTTTTATCTTTTACACGCGATGAATAAGGATTATTTTATTAAAGTCAAAGATTTAGGAATTATTGAAATTTGCGAAGAACTTAGAAAAGAGGGAAAAATTAAATATTTGGGATTTTCTTTTCATGATTCATATGAAGTTTTTTGTGAAATTTTAAATTATTATCATTGGGATTTTTGTCAAATTCAATTCAATTATATGGATACTGAAATTCAGGCTGGTTTAAAAGGATATGAACTTGCAAAGGCAAAAGGTATTCCACTAATTGTAATGGAACCTATTAAAGGAGGACTTTTAGCAAAACTACCCAAAGAGATTAGTATGATGCTTTCTAAAAATAGCAATCATAAATCCGATTCGTCATATGCTTTAAGATATGTATCAAGTTTTGATAATGTTAAAGTTATTTTAAGTGGTATGTCAACTCTTGAGCAAGTTGAAGATAATTTGGATACTTTTAATAACTATATGGAATTATCAAAAAATGAACAGTTAACTATTACAAAAGTCGTTAATAGTTTAAAAAATCGTCTTAAAAATGGATGTACTGGCTGTAGATATTGTATGCCTTGTCCATATGGAGTAGATATTCCTAATAATTTTGCAATTTGGAATCAGTTTGGGATATATGACAATAAGGAAATTTTTGAAAATAGAATTATACAAAATATTAAAAATGAAAAATTTGTTGATAAATGTGTTAAGTGTGGCAAATGCGAAAACTTATGCCCACAACATTTGTTGATTAGAAAAGATTTTGAAAAATTATTAACAGATTATAACAATATTAAATCTAATAGTTAATGAGGTAGTAACATAGATAATAGAGGAAATTTATGAAAAATTATTTTATCGTTAATCCGATTGCGGGGGAGGGCAAAGGACTAGAAGTTGTACAAAAACAAATAGATAATTTAAATTTATATTTGAAAGCTGATAATGAATTTGAAATCCTATTAACAACAAAGCCAAAAGAAGCAATTATTTTAGCTGAAAAAATTTGTGAGGAAAATAAGAATACAATGATTAATATTTTTGCTTGTGGTGGAGATGGAACTTCATTTGAGGTATTAAATGGAATTGTTAATTTTTCTAATGTTAATTTTGGAATAATTCCTGTGGGTTCATGTAATGATTTTTTAAAAACATTTGAGAACCATGATTTTCTTTCACTAGAAAGGCAATTATTAGGACAAAAAGTGGGTATTGATGTTTTGGAATCTGATGGTGAATTTTTATTAAATGTTGCAAATTTTGGTTTTGATGCTCGTACAAATTATGATCAAATTAGATATCGTCATCGTTTTAAAACGATTAAAAAAGCCTATAATTTTTCACTTTTTAAAAATATTCTTTCGCCTAAACTAGGTGATGAAGTAGATGTATATGTCGATGGGAATCTAATATTTAGTGGCAAAATGATGCTTTCAACAGTGGCTAATGCAAAATATTATGGTGGAGGGTTTAAATGTGCTCCGCATGCAGAATATCAAGATGGACTAGCAGATATTTTGGTGGTAAAAAAAGTATCTATATTTACTTTTGCTAGATTGGTAAAGTTTTATAAAAAAGGTTTACATTTAGATAATGAACGATTTAACAAACTTTTAACATATCGTCGTGGCCAGATAGTTGATATAATTGCAAAAAAGGCTTTAGTTGGATGTTTAGATGGTGAAACTAGAATTAGTAAAAATTTTAAAGTTAAAATTCACAAAAATAAAATAAAGTTTATCATTCCCGCATAAATCTTATAAAGGGTTTATGCTTTTTTGTTATATTTTTTACTTTACATTCATACATTAAAGTGGTGATAATTATGAAAAAAGTATTAAATAAGAGCTTAATTATAGTCGCAATGCTTATAACTTTTATATACTCAATTAGCAATTATGCAAAAGCTGAAGATAACTTAATAAAATCAGCAAAAAGTGGGATAGCTATTGAAGTTGAGACGGGTGATGTTTTATATGATTACAATGCTGATGAAGTAAGATTACCAGCTAGTACTACCAAAGTTATGACAATAAAATTAATTATGGATGCACTTCATGATGGTAAAATAAAACATAATCAATTAGTAACGACTTCTGATCATGCTGCATCAATGGGTGGTAGTCAAATATATCTTGCCCCTAAGGAACAAATGACTGTTGATGATTTGTTAAAGGCTGTAATTATTGCCTCAGCAAATGATGCGGCGGTAACACTTGCTGAAGCAGTTTCTGGTACAGAGGAATTATTTGTTCAAAAAATGAATGAAGAAGCCAAGCGATTGGGTATGACAAATACTAAATATTTAAATGCAACTGGTTTACATGAGGAAGGGCATGTAACTACTGCAAGAGATTTATCAATTATTGCTAGGGAACTTATTTCAAATTATGAGGATGAAATTATACCATTGTCTTCAACTTATGAAGATTACTTAAGGAAAGAAACATCAAAACCATTTTGGTTAGTAAATACTAATAAATTAATCAAAAGTGGTAATGGTATAGATGGATTGAAAACGGGATGGACAAACCAAGCAGGTTATTGTTTAGTAGCAACCAAAAAAGCAAATGGAATGAGAATTATTACAGTAGTAATGGGAGCTCCAACTGTTGAGGGTCGAAATGCGGATACAGTTAATTTATTTAATTATGTTTTTGCTAATTTTGAAAAACAATTAATTAGTCCCAAAGGTTCAATTGTCAAAACAGAGGAAAATATTTTAATGAATCCATCGGTTTATAATATTGTTCTTTCACAAGATATTGCTAGAATGATTGAAAAAAAATCCGAAGGTGGAATCCTCACTTATGAAATTAGAATTGACAAAGATAAAATTGAAGATGGTGATGGCAAAATAATAGGTAAACTATATGTTTACATAGACAATAAATTATATAAAACTGTAGATTTGGAATTAAAAGAAAAAGTAAAGAAAAGTAATTTTTTAGAATTATTAGGTAGTATTTTTTCAAATATTTTATAACTAACAAAAACAGGGTTTATTATACAAAAAACTCTGTTTTTATTATTTTTAGGGCAAAATAATACACGCATATATAGAAGAATTTTGTCTAATTAATATTTTAGTATTAATTAATTTTGAATAATAAATAAAATTGTGTTACAATTCTAAAGGGGGGATGAAAATGGCTGTTAATATACAAATGTCTATTAGAAAAAATATGTTATTTGTGAGACTAAAAGGAGAATTAGATCAAGCAGTAACCGAGAAATTAAAAATCAGAATTAGTGAATTAATTGATAAATATGAAATTAAATATTTAATATTTAATTTTGAAAAGTTAAATTTTATGGATAGTAGTGGGGTTGGATTTATTATTGGTAGATATTCCCAGGTTAAGAAAAGAAATGGTAAAATTATTGTTTGTTCAATGAATCGTTTGATTGAACGAATTTTTAATCTATCAGGATTAAAAAAAATATGTGGTGTTGCCACAAATGAAAATGAAGCAGAGAAAATGGTGGAGGTAGCCTAATGTATAATGAAATCAAAACGACATTTTTAGCAAAGGTTGATAACGTAATGTTGGCAAGAACGATAGGAGTAGGATTTCTAGTTAGCCTTGATTTACCGCTTAATTTTTTAAATGAAGTTAAAACAGTAATTTCTGAAGCTGTTACAAATGCTATTGTTCATGGATGTTTATCAAATGAAAATAAGCATGTTCAATTAAACGTATCATATGATTCAGTCAACATTTATATTGAAGTAATTGATCATGGAATTGGAATTGAGGATATTGATAAAGCAAGAGAACCACTTTTCTCAACCAAACTTGAAGAAGAAAGAGCAGGACTTGGTTTTACCATAATGGAGGTATTTACTGATAAATTAGAAGTTAAGTCAAAACCTAATGAAGGAACTAAAGTTTTGATGGTGAAAAAATATAATGAACAAGTGGAATTATCATAATTATGAGTATGTTATTAATGAAAATATTTATTTAGTATATTTGCTTGTCGCAAAATTTAAAGTATCCTATCAAGTAAGAGATGATTTATTACAAGCAGGTTTTCGAGGTTTAATAAAAGCAATTAGAGTTTTTGATCTTCAAAAAGGATATCAATTTTCTAAATTTGCTATTCCTATTATTTTAGAATCTATAAAAATAAGGTTGAGAAGTATAGAAATAAGTGATGACGAGGTAGTTGATTTAGTCGCATCTTGCATAAGTGTAAAATGAGAGAAGTGAAATTTTAATTTCACTTTTTTTGTATATATTGGAAAAAAATACTAATAATAAAAACATGAAAGGAAGTATTGAAATGGAAAAACGTATTTTCAAAAAAGTATTAGATGAAAAAAAGATTAAAAGACCTATTTTATTAAATGCTGTAAAAGCTTTTTTAGTTGGCGGTACCATTTGCTTAATTGCTCAAGGTATATTGTGGTTGTTTAAAGATATTATTGGTATTGAAAAGGATAAATCAACTAGTTTAATGTACATTGTTATCGTAGGAGTAACTGCTATTTTTACAGGACTTGGCATTTTTGATCGAATTGGTCAATTTTCAGGTGCAGGAACCATCATACCAATTACAGGGTTTTCGAATTCAATGACATCAGCAGCTTTAGAAAGTAAAAGTGAAGGTATTATTTTAGGAATTATGTCGAATATGTTTAAACTTGCAGGAGCTGTCATTGTCGCTGGAGTGGTTAGCGCTTTTATCATAGGAACTATTATTTTCTTATTTAGGTGATAAAATGAGAACAAAAGGAAAAAGTAGCGTAGAATTTAATAATGTATTTTTAAGATCATCAGCAGCAATTTCAGGGCCTAAAGAAAAAAAAGGCCCACTTGGTAAATTTTTTGATTATAGTTATGATGATCCTTATTGTAGAACAGAAAATTGGGAACAAGCAGAGATTAAATTACAAAAAGATGCAATGAAATTGGCTTTAAAAAAAATTGGACTTGAATTCTCTGATATTAGAGTGGTAATAGGTGGTGACTTAAATAATCAATTGGCTATTACCAATTATGCAATGAGGGATTTTGATGTACCATATTTGGGTGTATATAGTGCTTGTTCAACATGCACTCAATCCATAGCTATTGCTTCTATGCTTATAGATAGTGGATATGGAGAAAATATTTTGATTATTACTTCAAGTCATAATTCAACAAGTGAAAGACAATTTAGGTATCCAACTGAATATGGTGGTCAAAAACCAACTTCAATGACATCTACTGCAACAGGAGCTGGTGCTGCAGTCATTTCTAATATCCCATCAGCAATCAAAATTACAAGGGCGACGATAGGTAAAATAGTGGACCCAAATCTTTCCGATACACAAGATATGGGACGGACAATGGCACCCGCTGCAGCAATGACTTTAAAACAACATTTAGAAGATTTTCAAATTGAATTAGATGAATATGATTTAATATTAACAGGTGATTTGTCAAAATATGGCTCTGAGGTGTTTATAGAGATTATGAAAGAATTTTCTTATAATTTAAGTGGAAATTATGATGATGCAGGAAAAATGCTATATGATATTAAAAATCAAGAAGTATTTGCTGGAGGAAGTGGATGTGGATGTATTAGTTTAGTTACAATGGGTTATGTTGTTGATTGTTTAAAAAAAGGAATTTATAATAAAGTTTTACTAATAGCAACAGGGGCATTAATGAATCCAATTATGGTTGCTCAAAATGAAACAATTCCAGCAATTGCTCATGCTGTTGTTTTAGAAAGGAGTAATATATGATTTTTTTGTATGCTTTTTTAATTGGAGGTTTAATTTGTCTTTTAGCACAATTATGTATGGATTTATTTAAACTATTACCTGCACATATTGTGGTCATATTTGTGGCATTAGGTTCTATTTTTGAAGCTTTTCATTTATATGATAAACTTATTGAATTTGCAGGTGCTGGAGCTTTAATGCCAATATCTAGTTTTGGGCATTCATTGACACATGCTGCAGTTGAAGCAGCAGTTAATTCCGACTATTTGGGTTTATTTATAGGAATATTTGATTTAACATCAAGTGGTATTGCTGCTGCCATTTTCTTTTCTTTTGTTATTGCATTAGTATGTAGACCACGAGGTTAAGATGAATTCATATGTTGAAAAACTCAAAAAGGATTTATCTTACAAAGAATCATTTGATGTTACTTTTAGAGAGATTAAAACAAAATATCATCATTATACAATTATTTTTTTAAATTTTTTAATTAAAAGTGAGGGTATAATTAATATAATATATTCTTTAGATAATTTTTCATCATATGAGGGAGTCGAACAGATATCTAAAGTTATTTTAAATGAAAGTACAAGTACGGAGGATGATTATTATTTAATATATGATGCCATTTTAAGTGGCAATGTAGCAATTTTTGTTGATGATGATACAAATGCTATCTTAAGTGAAGTTAGAAATTATCCAACTAGAGGTATTGAAGAACCTGATGGTGAAAAAGTTGTTAGAGGTAGTCGAGATGGATTTACTGAAAATATTGCAACTAATATAGGTCTTATAAGAAGAAGAGTAAAAAGTGGCAAACTTAAAACAATTAAATATACAATTGGGAAAATTAGTAAAACAAATGTTGCATTAGTATATATTGAGGATTATGTTAAACCGAAATATTTAGAACAAATAAAAAAGCGTCTTAATGATGTTGAGGTAGAAGAATTGACGATGAGTGATAAGGCTTTGGAAGAATTATTGATTAAAAATGTTTATACGCCATATCCACTTGTAAAGTATACAGAAAGACCAGATACTTTTGCCTCACATTTATATCAAGGAATGTTTGGAATAATTGTAGATACCTCACCTAGTGCGATACTTGGACCTATTTCTATCTTTGATCATATGCAACATGCTGAAGAATTTAGACAAACATTAATTTCTGGTTCATATTTACGTTTTATTAGGTTTATAGGAATAATTTTATCATTTCTTGCTGTGCCTATTTGGTTTACAATGTTGCAATATGAATCTTTACACTTTAGTTATTTAGGTAAAATATTTGATGTTGAGAATAATCATCTTGCTATTTTTATTCAATTATTGATAATGGAATTAGGTATAGAGTTTATTAGAATGGCCTCTATTCATACTCCAGATGCTTTGTCTACTTCAATGGGAATAATTGCTGGTGTCATTGTTGGTGAAATGGCAATAAATATGAACATTTTATCAGAACAAATTGTTCTACTTGGAGCAATTAGTGCAATAGGTTCATACATAACACCAAGTTATGAATTAAGTCTAGCAAATAAGATTGCTAAATTGATTATTATTTTTGTTGTTTTTTGTTTTGGTGTCTATGGTTTAATTTTTGGCCTAATAGCTTTATTGATTTACTTATCTTTTTTAAAAAGCTTTGGTAGACCATATCTTTATCCTTTAATACCCTTTAATTTTAAAGCTTTGTTAAATCAACTCTTTAGAAAACCTTATAAAAAAAGAACACGTAAATAATATCTATATACGAAACCCTTGCAAGAAATCCTTTTTTTTAGTATAATAGTATATAATAAGGAGGATATTATGGCAAATATCAAAGTTTTTGCACTGGGCGGATTAGGTGAAAATGGTAAAAATATGTATATTGTTGAAGTAGATAAACACATTTTCATTTTAGATGCTGGTTTAAAGTATCCCGATATTGATATGTATGGAGTCGATGCAGTAATTCCAGATATGACTTATTTAGTGGAAAATAAAGATCGCATTGAAGGAGTATTTATTTCTCATGGTCATGAGGATCATATAAATGCTTTACCTTATCTATTGAAACAAATACCTACTAGAATTTATGGAACTCATTTTACAATAAGTTTAATTGAAAATTTACTTTCTGATAACAAGATGAACATCAAAAAGTTTAAATTGTTTAGAATCAATGAAAACAAGGTTTTAGGATTTGGTGATGTTAATGTTTCATTTTTTAATACTAGTCATAGTATTCCTGAATCAGTTGGTATTTCCATTAATACTAAAGATGGCTCAATTGTATATTGCACAGATTTTAATTTTGGACCTACTAATTATGGAAAATATCAAACATCATTCGATAAAATTATTGATTTGAGTAAGAAAAAAGTTTTGGCTTTGCTTACTGAAAGCATTGGTTCTGGAGCAATTGATCGGATTAAAAATGATTCTCTTTTAGAGCATAGTTATAAAAATATTTTACTTAATATGAAGGGAAGAATTATTATTTCAGCTTATTCTTCAGATTTAAGTAGAATTCAGAAAGTTATAAATATGTCAATTGAAATGGGAAAAAGGATTGCAATGATTAGCAGAAAATCAGAAAAAATTGTTGATGTTGCTATCAATTCTAAGTATTTAGTGGTTCCAAATGATAAATTTGTAAGATTAGAACCAATGACAGATGAAAAGACTCAAAATTTAGATAGCGATTTGGTTGTCATTATTACTGGTGTTCGTAATGAACCATATAGTCTTTTAGTAAGAATGGCTTTAGGAGAGGATAAATTTATTAAACTGATGCCAACTGATACAGTTATTATGATGTGTCCACCAGTACCAGGTACTGAAAAATATGCAATAAATTCACTAAATACTCTTTATCGTTATGATACTAATATTGTAATTTTTGATAAAAAGATTTTACGTAGTTCTCATGCTAACAAAGAAGATTTAAAATTATTATATTCGATGTTAAAACCTACATATATTATTCCCATTAAAGGTGAATATCGTCATATGTATGAGCAATATATGGTAGCCAAGGATGCTGGATATAAAGATGATAATATCATTTTATTAGAAAATGGTGAAATTGTTCATTTTATTAATGGTGAAAAAGGAAATCGAGATAAGGTTTATACTGGTGATATTTTTGTTGATGGTTCGCTTTTAGGAAATGTCAATGAAGAAATTATCCATGATCGAGAAATATTAGCAGAAGATGGTGTTATTATTTTGACAATTAATTATGATAGTAGACTTCGAAAAGTAATTTCCATTCCTAGTTCAATTACGAAAGGTTTTTCATACAAATTAGATTATAACGAACTAGATAAAAAAATAGCAGAACTTTTGACTAGAATTGTTAATAATAATTTGATAAAAAAGCGCTTTTCTATAGAAGAGACAACTAAGATTGCTGAAGAAGAAGTGGCAAAGCTTGTAATGCGACTTGCAAAACATCGTCCTGTAGTAATTTGTACTTTAATTGATATTAATAAATAGTTCTAAAATAAAAATCATTTCATAGATTTATATGAGGTGATTTTTTTGTATATTGTGGGAAATAATTATTCTTTAATGTGGATTGAAAAATCTAAAGTTGATGAAAAATTTTTAGAATATTCATATCAATATCAAAAAAAATACCCATTTATTTGGAATTATATTGTAAAAAAAATAATATGTAATCAAGAAATTAGTTATTTCCGTGATACAACAGGTATTATTCATATTAATTTAATAGATTATAGAAAGTTACAAAATTTTTTTGAAATATTAAAAGGATATCTAAATATTGGTGTAATTGAGAAAGTTATATATAAAAAAGAATTTATCATTATTCATTTTACTAAAACTTTTCATATGGAATATTTTACAAATGTTAGTTTTTTGTTAGCAATAAATTTATACTTTTTTTTAATAACCAAATATGACAATATTTTTAAAGTTTATTATGGAGCAATATTATCATATAACGATAAACGAAAATTAATTGAAATAGTTATTGAATATAATAATACATATTATTTGTTTGATGGTGACATAGATTTAACTTATAAAGTAGATGATGATATTGTTAAAATATATTTATGTGATTTTCCTCATCCTAAATTTAGGGGTGATAGTACTGTGAGAATTTTTAAACTTGTCAATAGTGACACAGAATATGATGAACAAATAAAAAAAATAGTCATGTTTTAACCATGACTATTTTTAAACTATTCTAATTAATTCTTTAACAATACATCCATCTTCTAATTCTAATTCCCCACTATATTCTAGACTATCTACAATACAATTTTTAGATAATTTGACATCATGAGCACATAATTTTTTGCAGTTGAGGAGATCAGCTTCAATTATAGTACATTCAATTTCATTAATATTAATTCTTTTTTTTCTAATGCCTAGTGTAAAAGGTTTACTGATGATAACTTTAGTGGCATGAATTTCATTAATATCCATTACGCAACTTTTGATATCAACATTTTCTGCACATAATTCTTCTTTAATTGTTATAGTTCCATTGGCTTTAAAATTTTCGCAAGTTACGCTGCCATAACTGTTAATAGTACCTGTAATTTTAATATTTTCTCCTTTGCAATTGCCAAGAATATTCATATCTCCACATATTGAAATAATAGGTGAGTTAACATCCCCTTTAATATCTAATTTTCCAGTCATATCAATAGAATTAGCGGTCAAGTGATTTTCGATAAAGGTATCGCCTGTGTATTTCAACGAACCTGTAGCAAGTTGTCCGTGGATTTTGGCTGTTCCTGTTCCATAAAAATCCTTACAAATGGCACTTTCAAAAATTTCACCATACCCATTAATGACAATTTTGTTAAAATTACCACCATTCGCTTTACCATATCCAGCTATTTTTAAATCTTCCATATTTCCTCCTAATTTTTATAAGATGATTTTTTGATAATTTCTAAAAGTTCTTGTTCAATATCTTTTAGATCATAAAATTTTATTTCTAGTTCGTTATCTGATGCAATTAATGAATCATTGTAGAAGATGATATATCCTTCGCGTTTTTTAGAAATTAAGGCCATCTTAGCATTTGCAAAATCAAAATTTTTAAAATCATTTAATGTTAAATCAAATTTTATTTTGTAGAAATATTTATCAACATCTTTTCTTGCCTTTGATAAAGCATATAAAATAACAGCCTCGTTTACATTTAAATCTGCAGTTTTATCGACAAGTTTTTTGATAATTCTTTCATCAAAACAATTAAGCTCTTTTAATTTTTTAATAGAAAAAACAATATCACTAGGTTTAGGATTTAGAATATTTTTAATATCATCAATCGAAAATTCATCCTTTAAATCTAAAATCTTATTAATTCTTGGAATGATTAAATCTTCATCAAAAAAAGTTTCTTGACCAGTTTGCGTACTAGTTTTTACAAACCATTCTTCGGGAATTAGTCCTTCACGTTTCCATCTATATAATTGTCCATATGAGATATTAGTTTTTATTAATAAATCTTTCTTTGAAATCATATTGCTCCTTTCTGTAACATTGTTACACGAAAATATTTTATCATAACAATGTTACATTGTCAATCTATTTGATATTAATTTATTCAAATTAGTTAATTACTTTATATTTTTCTAATTTTTTGGTATAATATATTTGAAAGAATGGTGATTAAATGGCATTTCAAATAATTTTGCAATTTGACAATATTGATCTTGAGAAAAAATTTTTAGGACCAAATAATCGATATATTGAATTAATATCTGATGAATTAAGAATAAAATTAAATCATATCAGTGGTGCAATCACAATAGATGAAGCTATATACAGAGAAAATTTGGAATTATATACTAAAACTAAAAGAATTTTAGGAACAATTCTTTGGCTTTTAAAGATTGGCATTCATCTTGAAGAAAGGGATATAATTCACATTATAATGCTTTTTATTGATAGTAATAATGATGATGTAATCGAGGATAGAATAAAAAGGTTTTATCAAGATAAGAAAACTATTTTAAACACCTTTGAAAGTAAACAAATTATTGTTAAAACATTAGCACAAAAATTATATCTTGATGCATTAGAATTTGCTAATATTATTTTTGTAACAGGACCAGCAGGAACGGGTAAGACTTATTTGGCGGTTGCATATGCTGTAAGTTGCCTTAAAAAAAATATTATTAAGAAAATTATTATTACAAGACCAGCGGTTGAGGCTGGTGAGAAATTAGGTTTTTTACCTGGTGATTTAAAAGAAAAAGTGGATCCATATCTTATTCCCATCTATGATGCTTTATATGAATTTATGGGCAAGGAAACAATTGATAAATTAATTGAAAAAGGTGTCATAGAAATTGCTCCATTAGCGTATATGCGAGGAAGAACTTTAGATAATGCCTTTATAATTTTAGATGAAGCTCAAAATACAACAAGTAATCAAATGAAAATGTTTATAACAAGATTGGGATTTCATTCAAAAATGGTGATTACAGGTGATATTACTCAAGTAGATTTGCCTAATCATACACAAAGTGGTTTACTAGAATCAACTGAGATTTTACAGAATATTGATGGTATTAAACATATTCATTTTACGAAGCATGATGTAATGAGACATCCATTAGTTTCAAAAATTGTCGAACGATATGAGGAAATATATGATAAAAAGTAATATAATAGATGATGGCAATAATTTTGATTTTGATTTAAAAAAACTTTCAAGAAAAATTTTAAGAAAAACTTCTAAATTGCTTAAGGTAAAAACTAAACATATAATAAGTTATATTTTTGTTGATTCGAAAAAAATTAAACAAATTAATAAGGAATATCGTCATATTGATTGTCCAACTGATGTGATATCTTTTGCATATGTAGATGTTGAAGATGATAAGAAGTTGCCATATGAACTTGGTGATGTCTTCATATGTAGAGAAAAAATCGTTGAACAAGCAGAAAAATTTGGTCACTCATATTTAAGAGAATGTGCTTTTTTAATGACACATGGAATTTTACATCTTTTAGGATATGATCATCAAGCAAAAAAAGAAGAGGAAATAATGATTGGCTTACAGAATCAAATTTTAAATGAATTAAAAATTACAAGATAGTATATATTTTAATAATAAAAGGAAAATAGTATGAAAATAGATGAAAAATATGAATTAGTATTAAAAGCTTATCAAAATGCATATGCAAAATATTCTAAATTTAAGGTGGGAGCCTTAGTTATTTTAAAAAATGGTGATTTTCTGCTTGGCAGTAATATTGAAAATGCCTCATATGGTCTTTCCAATTGTGCGGAAAGAAGTGCACTTTTTGCAACATATTCAAATGGTTTTCAAAAAGATGATATTGAAGAACTTGTTTTAATTGGTAGAAGCAATAATTTTTTATACCCATGTGGTGCTTGTCGTCAAGTGATTTGCGAATTAATGAATTTAGATGCTAAAATTACTCTTTTTAGATTGGATAAAAAATATAAAGAGATAAAAGTAAAAGATTTAATGCCATTTATTTTTGATGAGAGTGAACTGAATGCCAAATAAAGAATTTAAATCGGGTTTTGTAAGTATTATCGGTAGACCTAATGTTGGAAAAAGTACACTTTTGAATCAAATATTGAAGCAAAAAGTTGTAATTGTTTCACCTAAGGCTCAGACTACTCGCAATAAAATTCAAGGCATTTATACAACCGATGAGGAGCAGATTATTTTTATTGATACTCCTGGTATTCATAAAGCTAAAAATGAATTAGGTATAGCTATGAATGAATTTGCATTTACTTCTTTATCTGGTGCTGACTTAATTTTATATTTGGTTGACGCAACAGTTCCAATCGGAAGTGGTGATAAGTTTATTATTGAGACTTTAAAAAAAATAAAAACACCTATTTTTTTAGTTGCAAATAAAGTTGACTTATTAAATGATACAAATAGAATTCTTGAAAATATTACTAGTTATAAAATTGAAGGTAATTTTACTAGTGGTATTACAATCAGTGCGGCAAATAATTTTAATATTGATAAACTTTTAGATATGATTAAGGAAAGATTACCAATTGGTCCGATGTATTATCCTAAAGATCAATTATTAGATCAACCAGAAAGATTTGTCGTGTTAGAAATGATAAGAGAAAAGGTATTATTAAATACGAAAGATGAAGTACCTCATAGTGTAGCTATAACAATTGAGCGTTTTAAGGAATTAAATAATTTAATTGAAATTATGGCCACAATTATAGTAGAAAGAGATTCTCAAAAGAAGATTATAATTGGTAAAGATGGATCAATGATTAAAAAAATTGGAACACAAGCGAGATTAGATATTATAAAATTACTTGGTTGTAAAGTTCATTTAGAATTATTTGTAAAGGTTGAAAAAGATTGGCGTAATAAACGATATCAATTAAAAGAATTTGGTTATATTAATGACGAAAGGTAAATTTGAAAGATTTACCAAAGTATAAAATGGCAAATTTAATTCATCATAAAGTTAAGGAGTGATTAAATTGCCTAAAAAAAGTGCAAAACAATATTGGGATAAATTTGCGACTACTGGTCGCATCGAAGATTATTTAAATTATAAGTTTACCAAAAAGAAAGAGGAAGCTTATGAAACCAGTGATAAAGAAAAGGGGAATTATCCTAAACTCTAAAGATTATAAGGATAATTTTAAATTATTAACTATTTTGACTATTGATGGACCTATGAATGTTATTTTAAAGGGTGCTAATAAAATGAATAGTGGTACAAAAAAATATACCATTATACCAATTGAAGTTGATTTTTTAGTATCTCAAGGGAAAACATTATCAACGTTTACAGAAGGCTATATTATCAATAATTATACAAATTTGAAAAATTCGTATGATAAAAATATGATTTCATTAGTTATGATTGAAAAAATATTAGCTTTCTGTGAACATGTTTTTAATTATGAATTATTTTATAATTTTGTGAAAAAAATGTTTGAATTATTGGATAAATATGATTTCAATGAAACGATTTTAAATATTTTTGAGATTAAACTGCTATATTTATTAGGAATTGCCCCTAATTTAAATAATTGCAATCGATGTCAAAAGATAAAAACTGATTTAATGTTATCCATTACGCTTGGTGGTTGTTGTTGTAAGGAGTGTTCAAATCTTATTCATTGTGAATTAACTGAAGAGGAAACAAAAATTTTTAAGTATTTATATTTGATTAAACTTGAAAAAATTGATGATAATTTTTTATCATTGATTGCCAATACCCAAATCAAATTTGACAATTTTATTGATAAATATTATGAAAAATATATAGATTTTTATTCTTCTGCCAAAAAAGTTTTAAAAAAAATATCTTAAAGTAAAATAATATATAATTAAATTGTAGATTAATATATTATTTTCTTTTTTATTTTACATTTTGAAAAAAATTTGATAAAATTATAAATACAATAAGAGATGATAAAAATTTTATTGAGGTAAATATAACTTTAATATTATCATCTTCAAAGAAAGGAATTATTGATATGAATAAACCAATATATGCACAAATTGTATTAGAAAGCAAAGAAACAATTAATTTAGAATTATTTTATGATAAAGCACCATTGACAGTTGATAATTTTGTTAAACTTGCTAACAAAGGTTATTATAAAAGAACTATTTTTCACCGCGTTATTAAGGATTTTATGATTCAAACTGGTGGATATACAATTGATGATAATACATTAAATGAACTACCAAAAATAGAAACTATTTATGGAGAATTTGGTGAAAATGGTTGGAATAAAAATGATATTAAACATGAGCTCGGTGTAATTTCAATGGCTAGAACTCAAGATATGAATTCAGCTACTTCCCAGTTTTTTTTATGTAGCACAAATTGTCAATTTTTAGACCATAAATATGCAGCATTCGGAAGGACTACCGATACTAAAAGTAATGAAATTATTGTTAAAATTAGTAATGTTGAAACTTATGCGCCTCATTATGCTTTTCAGAATTTTCCTATTGAAAATGTTATGATTGAAAACATTTATATATCTAATGAAAAATTTAAGTAGAGGTGTAGAGGATGAAGAAACTAAAACTTTATGTATCAATTTTTGTAAAAGGTATGTTAGCTGGAATTTGTATTGCCATAGGTGGATTTCTGTATATCAAGGCAAGAGAAAGTACAGCACTAGTTATTGTACCCGCTTTTTTATTTTCAATTGGTTTAATCTTAATTTGTAATTTCGGATTTTTCCTATATACAGGGAAAATATGTTACCTTGTTGATGAAATAATTGCGAAAAGAGGTATCAAATATAGTATTCAATTAGTTCTTGGTTTGGTTGGTAACTATTTAGGAGCCATTTTTATTGGTTTTGTTTTGAATAAGACTTTAGGTAGTTTCAATATTGTAAAAACAATGGTTGATACAAAATTAAATTATGAATGGTGGAAATTAATAATTTTAGGAATTTTTTGTGGGATGTTAATATATTTTGCAGTAGAGGGATTTGCCAAAATAAATAATAAAATAGGTAAATACATTGTGCTTATGCTATGTGTAGCAGGTTTTATAATTTGTGGTTTTGAACACTGTGTAGCAGATATGTTTTATTTTGCTCTTTCTGGTGTCTATAGTGGTAAGAGTATTATTGTAATTTTATTAATTATTATCGGTAATAGCATTGGAGGACTATTTGTTCCTTTAATTAGGAGCGTACTATATGAATAATTTTGAATTTGTATCACCAACTAAAATTATTTTTGGCAAAGGAGAGGAAAGTAGAATAGGTGAAATTTTAAAAAAAGAAGGCTATCAAAAAATACTATTTCACTATGGTAAATCATCAATTTTTAAAATTGGATTATATGATAAAGTTATAAAATCTCTGCAAAACAATAATATATCATATGTAGAATTAGGTGGTGTTGAGCCTAATCCTAAAATCGATTTAGTCAGAAAAGGGGTAGAGATTGCCAAAAGAGAAAAAATTGAGTTGATTTTAGCAGTAGGAGGTGGTTCTGTGATTGATTCAAGTAAAGCAATTGCTTGTGGAGCCTTAACCAATGATGATCCTTGGTGTTTCAATGCTCATGAAAAATTACCAGAAAAATCCTTACCCGTGGGTGTGATTCTTACCATTAGTGCAGCTGGTAGTGAACTGAGTAATTCTTGTGTTATCACTAATAGCACCATTAATGTTAAAAATGGTTTCAATAGTGATCTTATTAGGCCAAAGTTTGTTATTATGGATCCTACATTAACATTTAGTGTTTCACCTTTTCAAACTGCATGTGGAATTGTTGATATTATGATGCATACTTTAGAAAGATATTTTTCGGATGTTGAGGATTTGATTTTTACAGATGAAATAGCACTTGGTCTAATTAAATCAGTTATTATAGCAGGGAAAAGAGTTATGAGAAATCCGCATGATTATAATGCAAGAGCATCATTGATGATTGCTAGTAGTTTTTCTCATAATGGTTTAACTGGGCTTGGTTCTAAAATGTATTTTACTGTTCATAAACTTGAACATATTATTAGTGGGACATATGATCGAGTAACTCATGGAGCGGGTCTATCAATTCTCTTTTTAGCTTGGGCTAAATACACCAAAGAAATGTTTATTGATAAATGGGAAAAATTAGGACATAATGTTTTTCAAATCAATAGTAAGAATATTGTGGATCAAACTATTGATACTTTAGAAAAATTTTTTAGTGAATTAAAAATGCCGATTAGGTTTAGTGAAGAAAAAATCCTTAGTGATGATTTTGAAAAATTGGCTAATATTGCTACTTCGAATAAGACTAAAACTATCCTTGGAGTAAAAGAATTAAATTATGATGACATTATAAAGATTTTCACACTTGCAAAATAAATAAAAACTAGTTTATGACAAATATTATTAAATATTAGACAAAATTAGTTTAAATTTTTAGTTCTAATCTCTTGATAAATAAATCATTTTATTATATAATAGATATGATTTATCGGGAGGAATTCAGAAATGCGTATTAATTTTATTTTAAAGTGTACTGAATGTGGCGAAGAAAATTATTTAACGGAAAAAAATAAACGTAATACTCCAGATCGTTTAGAACAAAAAAAATATTGTCCACGTTGCAAAAAAGCAACCATACACAAAGAAAAAACTAAAAAGTAGTAAAAACACTCTAGAAATGCTAGAGTGTTTTTCTTTTTCTACAAAAAAGTCACAAAATATGTGGTTAAATATTATAGAGGGTGAAAATATGGCTAAAGAAAAAACACAAAATGTTGGAACTAAAGAAAATGAACGACTTTTTCATTATGAGATATTAGGGATTATTTTATTAGTATTATCTATGCTAGCAATTGCTAAAATGGGTTTAATCGGTAGATATTTAATGCTAACAGTTAAAGTTTTATTTGGTGACTGGTATTTTTTAATTTTTTTGTTAATGATATTTTATGCAATAAGATGTATAATAGTACATAAGAGACTTAAAATTAATAATATTAGATATTTAGGTATTTTTATCTCCATTTTATCATTAATATTGTTATCACATTTCAGTATGCATCGATATGTAAAAAATTATGAAGGTAATAGTTTAGTAACAACAATTCAATTATATTTTAATAGTTTTAAAACCGAAAATGCTGAATCAATTGTAGGTGGGGGAATTATAGGGGCAAGTTTATTTTATCTATGTTATTATTTACTTTCAGAAGTAGGGGTTATTTTAATTAGTATTTTATTGTTTTTTTTAGGCATAGTTTTTATTTGTAAAAAAACGATTAAAGATTTTATTAAAATGATTATCGCTTTTTTCAAAAAGGTGTATTCACTTTTAAATAAGACTAGTAAAAAATTGAAAAATAAAATTGATGAATATGATTTATCATATACAAAAAGGAAAGTCAAATTTAAGATTAGTAAAATTAATAATACAGAATATTATAATAGAGAATATGAATTTGCTAAAAGAAATGTTGAGACCATAAAAAAAGTTTTAAATAGTATGAATGTTTTCTACAATGACATTACCTATATTATTTGTCGTAATATTACCATCTACTTTATTAATTCTCACTATCATTTTAGTTATGAGGCTTTTGGTCGAAATTTGAAAAATTATATACATAATTTTCAATTGAAACAAGATGAAAACTCTCAAGAATTATTGGTTGAAATTAACAATCTTACACCTACGCCCCTTAGAATTTATGAGTTAGAAAAACTTGAAAATAATGAAATTATTTTTGGTATTGATGATAGAAATGAATTAATTAAATTAGAAGGTGAAAATACAAGACTATTAATTTTTGGTATTAATAAAAAAAGAATTAGTACTTATTTTGATACTATTATTGTATCATTGATGCATTATAAATCCAATATTCAATATTATTATATTGATTTGCTTGGTAATAGTAATCTTGCAACAAGCAATAATATTGATGAGTTGGATCATATTTTAATAAAGGTTAATGAAAGAATTACAAAATTTAATGAATTAAAGGTTTCTAATATTGATGAATATAATCGGAAAAGTTCTAAAAAAGAAGATTATGAACTTGTTATGATTTCTGGAGTAGATAAAATTTTAAACGATAACAAATTATTTGAAAAATTAATGTATATGATAGAGGTTACAACTGCTTATGGTTATTTCTATATTTTTCATACAACAGATGAGAATGTTAAATATACTAATTTATTTAATCTCTTTCAGTATAAGATTTTTTTAGAAAAAGAAACTGATTATTCAAAAAAGTATTTAGGATATCAAAGGTTTGATTTACTAAATAATGATGTTGAAGGGTACTTATTATATAAAAGTATAATTTTACGAATGACATTATTGCAAATGACAAGTAATGAAATTGAAAGTTTAAAAAAATAAAAAAAATCATAATTCATTTATAAATTATGATTTTTTTTATTTTTTATTTCATTACTTGCTATTTCTTTATATTTTTCAATTAATTCATAGCGTTCTTTTAAGCCTATTTCCATTTTTGAACTATTTTTAGGATAATAATATTTTCTATCTTTAATAGCATCTGGCAAATATTGTTGATAAACCCAAGCATTGGGATAATCATGTGGATAAAGATAGGCTTTTTGTGATGGATCAAAAGAATAATTATTTTTTAAATGAATTGGTAAAGTACCACTTTTTCCATTATTTATATCATCAATAGCACTATGAATAGCAAGATAAGCGGAGTTTGATTTAGGCGATAGAGCCATTTCAATAACAATGACGCTTAAGGGTAACATCGCCTCAGGATTTCCCAATTCTCTTGCGGCATCAACAGCGGCCTTGACTCTTGGCCCAATTGTTGGATTAGCAAGACCTATATCCTCATAAGCAATTGCAAGAAGTCTTCTAGCTAGACTAGTAAGATCATCTGCTATTATTAATTTTGCTAAATAATGCAAAGAAGCATCGACATCACTACCACGAATAGATTTTTGCAAACCACTTAAAGTATCAAAATAACTATCACCATTAGCATCTATAGAAATATTGGGTTTTTGAATATAACTTTTTGCAATTTCTAAAGTAATATGATTTTGATTAGAAGTAAAAGCAATTGTTTCAAAATTATTAATGAGAGTTCGTATTTCTAAATTAGCGGTAGTAATTATATAACGATACGCTTCGTCATCAATAATTAAAGGATGATCAAGGTAAGTTTCGGCTCTTTTTAAAACCTTTAATAAATCATTATATGTTAAGTCATTAAGTTTATAGATATGGCAGCGACTTCTAATGGCAGGATTAACGGAATGATAGGGATTAACAGTTGTTAATCCAATTAAGAGAATAGTTCCGTCTTCAACAAAAGGTAATAAATAATCTTGAATATCTTTTTTCATACGATGAATTTCATCAACTATAATAATTGCTTTATCTAAAAATCTAGCTTCATTCATAATTTGTTTTAAAATATCTTTATTATCAGTAGAAGCATTGAATTTGAAGGCTGTAGTCTGAGACATTTCACAAGTAGCAAGTGCAATGGTTGTTTTACCACAACCTGGATTACCATATAAAATAAAGGAAAATAAATGATTTGTATTAATCATTTTTCTAATAATTCCATTTTCTCCAACTAAATGATTTTGACCTACAATGTCATCAAAATGATGAGGTCGCATTAAATATGCAAGTGGTTTCATTTACAAACCTCCTTTTTAAATATTTTATCATATTAAAGAAAAAAATACATAAAAAAAGAAAATAAATTACTTTATTAAAGTTAAAAAAAATGGTATAATAATAAAGAAATAAAATTTGATGGGATAGATTATGAAAGATAAAAGTTTTTTAATTTTAAAAGATAATCGCATCATAAGAAGTATAATCTTACTTTCGTTACCAATTATGATTAGCAATATCTTGAAATCATTACATGATATAGTTGATATGTACTTTATAAGCAATATTAATGATAAAGTAGAAATAGTTGAGGCTCAAGTTTCTGCAATAACAATTACAGGTCCGATTATGCAAATATGTCAAGCTTTAGCTCTTGGACTTATGATTGCTGGAACAGCAATTATGAGTCAATATCTTGGTGCTAATAAGACCGAAAAGGCTAAAAAAGTGAGTGGACAATTGCTTGTATTATCAATTATTGTAGGAATTATTTTTAATTTATTATTATTTTTAATGGCACCGCTTATTTTAAAATGGATGGGAGCCGATACAAGTAGTAATCTTTATAAATATTCAGTATATTATGTTCAATATCGTTCTTTTGAACAAATTGGTCTTTTTGTAATTTATGCTTTTCAAGCTAGTCGGCAGTCAACAGGAGATACAATAACACCAGTTATTTTAAATGCCATATCTATTTTATTAAATATTATTTTAACTTGGATGTTTATCAATCTATTTGGCATGGATATTAGAGGTGCAGCTTTAGCAACTGTAATTGCCAATATGATTGTTATTCCTATTTGTTTAATATTAATGGTTAAGAGAAAAAATAATACTTTAAATTTGACATGGGAAGATATGAAATTTAATCTTAAATATGTTAAAAAATTATTTATAATTGGTGTACCAGCTGCTATTTCTCAAGCTTTTACTTCACTTGGTTTTTTATTAATTAATAGTTTAGTGATGGCTTTTGATGGCTATATCATTAATGCCATTGGTGTTGGCAATCGAATTAACTCTTTATTGCTTTTTCCTGCATTGTCAGTAGGAACTGTTCTTGCAACCTTTATCGGTCAAAATATTGGTGCTAATCAAATTTTAAGAGCTAAAAAAAGTTTATGGCTTTCTATGTTTATTACTTTAACCATAACAGTAGTTGGTGGCGTTGTTTTAATGTTTTTGCGAAGACCACTTGTGAGTATTTTTATAAATGAAATAGATAATTCAAGAGCCTTTAACATGTGTGTTTACTATTTATATTTTTTATTGCTAGTTTTACCATTAATGGGAATTTTTCAGATATGGACAGGATGTTTTCAAGGAGCTGGTAGAACGGGGCTAAGTTTGTTATTAGCAACTATGAGACTTTGGATTTTAAGATTACCCCTTATTTGGTTTTTAATGAATATAATTAAATTAGGACCACCAAGTGTATGGTATGCGATGGTTATTAGCAATTTTGGGGCTGCTATTCTTGGTACTTTCTTATATAAGTTTATAGATTTTAAACCTCGAATTTCTAAAATAAATGAAAAAATAATTAAAAATTTTAATGAATGAAAATACAAAGGAAAATAAAATATGTCTAAAAACAATATAGTATTATTTGAACCAGAAATACCACAAAATACTGGTAATATTATGAGAACATGTGCAGGTACTGATACTTTTTTACATTTGATTAAGCCTCTTGGGTTTAAAATGGATGATGCTAGTTTAAAAAGAGCAGCTGTTAATTATTTACCCAATGTGCATTTTAAAATATATGAAAATTGGGAAGATTTTATCAGTCAGAATACAGGAAAAATGTATTTTTTTACTAGATATGGTTTACATACTCCACATGAATTAAGATTAAATAATCCTAATGAAAAGTATTATTTTATTATTGGTAAAGAATCAACTGGAATTCCAAAAGAAATATTAAAAAAACATTTAGATAGTTGTATAAGATTACCAATTAATGATAAAATTAGATCGCTTAATATTAGTAATGTTGCAGCAATCGTTATTTTTGAAGCATTAAGGCAACAAGATTATAATGATTTATCACGGTTTGAACCAGAAACCTTAAAAGGTAAAGATTGGCTTTTAAAGTGAGCATAATGACAAAATTCTTACACAAACTATAATAGGAAGTGATAAGATGAATAAAAAAATTACAAAACCTATTCATTCTGTTGTTGAACATGATGAATATTTTTATCGCCATCCAGAAATGTATCGGACTAATTTAGATGACGAATTATCTGATACGGATGAATTTGATACAACTGATGATGAATGAAAAAAATGTATAGCACGATATTCATTATGCTATACATTTTTTAGTTAAGTAAAAATAATTTAATTGCCTTAATTGAGTAATTGTGATATAATATTATGAAGGAGTGATAAAATGAGAAAAAGAATTCGGATTATTCTATTCATAAGTATTTTAACAATTTGTTTGTTTATAAGTGGATGTGTTCATCGAGTAAAAATTCCTATTGGCGAAAGGCCGACTGAAAAATTTACTGTAGTTGAGTATATTCAAGATGATGCCATTTTTCAAGCTGCTTCAAGTTTAAAAATTTCAGGAAAATCTAATTCTGGTGTAGTAATCGTTGCTACATTATATGATTCAAAAAATTTAATGGTAAATCAAGTTTATTGCAATACTGATAATAATGGCAATTGGAATCTAAATTTAGACACTCCTGATGCTACTATGAAATCATACACTCTAAAAATATACGATTCGGCTGAAGTATATCATGAAACATTTACAAATATTAGATTTGGAGAAGTTTGGATGATTATTGGCGATGAATTTAAAAATATTGAAATACCTAAAAAGGATGAGAATATTGAAGAACAAAAAACTATATCTTCGCTCGATGGTCCAATTGATTATATGTTGATGTTTTATCAAAATAATCAATGGTTTCCTGCTCAATTTGAATTATCAAATTTCGGTTACCAGTTAATTAATCAAATAAAAAGTACTTTTAATACTTGGAATCGTCATCCTATTGCTATCGTCTTTGCAACTAGCAATGACACCAATATTTATCAATGGTTAAGTAGAGAAATTATAGAATCTAGAAAAGTAATTAAAGATTATTTAGTAAGCGAGGGATTATATACAGATGCTACTAATTTAGTGGAAAATGGTATGTCATATTTATTTGAAAAATATCTCAATAACTTAAGAGGAATGAGTTATGCTAATATAATAATTAACCAAGGTCTCGCTGATTTAAATGATGCTAATAATGGTAGTCATTATACAAAAGACAATTTTTCAAATGTTTACAGTCAAATGCTTTATACTTTTTTATCCGAATTGGATGTAAAATTTTTAATTGAAAATAAAATTTTTTATATTCAAGAAGGTACTGATACAATTGAAAATTCAAATATTTTAAGAAAAATTCAGAGTAGTACATGTAATTATTATAATAAATGTGAAATTATACCTACTTATGATTTAGCTTTAATTTATGATAGAATAAATGATAGATATTTAGAATCAGATGAAATAGATTTAGATAATATTAGTGAATTAGATATTTTAGGGATTGATTATTTAAGACTCAGTAAACGAATTTATCAATTTAGTATAAATAGTTATAGTGCACCAACTTTAAAAAATACAGTCAAAGAATATGAAAATAATGGTAGTGTAGTAAGAATAAAACTTATATTTGAAAATGTTAATATTTTTGACAATTATGAAACAATAAATGGACTTAAGTTTTATGATTTAGAAGGTAATGAAGTTGAACTTGAATATACAATTGATTATAATGAAATAATTATTAATCTCTTAAAAATAGAAAAAGTAGATGAAAAATCTGATGTTTTATTAGATAGGATGGGAACAATTTTAGAGGAAAAGAAATATATAGAATTATCAAAAATTTGTTATGCACAAGAAAGTTTTATTTATGGAAATAATTTGAGTTCTGATAGAATTGGTGTGATTCCCTTTGAGGTTATTTTAGTAAATAAATAAAGATAGAGGTAAAAATATGAAAAGACATAATGCAAGAATTTTAACAGTATTAGCATTATATAACATGGATTTTAATAATTATAATGATGGAGATAGCATAAAATGTTTTGAAGACATTAAAAATTTAGAAATGGAATATGAGTATCAAGTTGAAATTGACTACAATTATAGTGAGAAACTTTTTTTGGGAATCATTGAACATCTAGATGAAATAGATGCTACTATAACTAATTCATTAGTTAATTATACAATTGATAGATTATCCTATGTTGATCGAGCTATCATTAGAAATGCAATATATGAAATGAAATACGAAATGCTTCCAAAGAATATTGTGATTGATGAAGCTTTATTAATTACTAGAGAATACAGTAATTTAGAAAATGATGCCCAAGTAAAATTTAATAATCGATTACTTGATAACATTGCGAAGAGTATTTATGAATAGTGGACGTTTTTTATCAGTTAGTGATATTAATAAATATATTAATTTTAAATTTGAACAGGATGATAACCTTCAAGAAGTTTATATTCAAGCGGAGATTTCAAATTTCAAATTTTCTGGTAAACATTGCTATTTTTCATTAAAGGATGCTTTTTCAGAACTTTCAGCAATGTACTTTTATCCTAATAACCTAGACTTAAAATTTAAACCAATTGACGGAATGAGTGTTCAAGTTGTTGGAAAAATTCAAGTTTATCAAAAGAAAGGTACATATGCAATTATTGTAAAGAAAATGGTGGAAGCAGGAATTGGGCTTTTATATCAAGAATATCTTGATCTAAAGGATAAACTTCAAAAAGAGGGTCTTTTTGATGAGAGTAAAAAACTCCCACTTCCTATCTATCCTGAAAAGATTGCGGTAATAACTGCACCAACAGGAGAAGCAATTAGAGATATTATCTCAACCTTTAATAGAAGATTCCCACTTGCAAAAATAAAATTATATCCGGCTCTTGTGCAAGGTTTAGATGCTCCCAAAGATTTGATTAAAGCTTTAAAAAGGGTTTATCAAGATAATGAGGCTGATGTTATTATTATTGGGCGTGGTGGAGGTAGTTTTGAAGATTTATCATGCTTTAATGATGAAAATTTAGCGAGAACTCTTTTTTCTTCCACGATACCTACTGTTAGTGCAGTCGGTCATGAGGGGGATTATACAATTTGTGATTTTATTGCCTCACATAGAGCACCAACGCCAACAGGGGCTGCTATGTTATTAAGTAAGGATAAAAAAGATATTACTGAATTGTTAGTAGCAAATTCTAAGCGGTTAAAAGCATCCATTAAAAATAAATTAACAAAAGATTTTAATGAGTGGTGCCGACTTAATTCTTCATATGGATTATTTAATTTTGAAAAAATTATTGAAAATAAAGAAGTCGAATATAAACATCTTTGTGAAAAACTTGAAAATTATAGTCCACAAATGATTACGAAAAATATGATAAGTTCTTTAAGAGAATGGAATATAAAATTAGAAAATGCCATAAATAGAATATATGATAATAATTTTGCCAATTATATTAATTTAAATAATCGTATTAGACCTACACTTATATTAAATAAAATAGATTTTTATAATGCAGAGATAGAAAGAAATAATTTGGCAATAGATAAGTATCTATCAAATAATATTGATAATTTAGATGTTTTTTTAAAAACGGCAATTGAAAAGTTAGTTATTTTAAATCCTTTTCATTTAATGAATAAGGGATATAGTATTGTATATAAAGATGATATTATTATTAGTTCAATTACTAAAATATACAAAGGTGATAATATTAAAATAAAAATGAGCGATGGTAATATTGATGCCATCATTAAATAGGAGTATAAAATGGAAAATAAAACGTTCGAAGAACTTTTAAAAGAATTGCAAGACATTGTCTCAAGTTTAGAAAGTGGTAAATTATCACTTGAGGAATCAGTAAAAAAATATCAAAGTGGTATGGCAATTAGTCTTGAATGTAAAAAGCGATTGGATGAAGCAAAAGAAGTTGTTGTAAAAAAAGTAACTGAAAATGGTGAAACTGATTTTTAAAAAATGACTAGGGGGTCTAATTATGTTAGAGGAGATAAATTTAATAGATTTAAAAAAACTAAATTATGAGCAATTGGACTCTTTAGCAAAAGAAATTAGAGAAGAAATTATTACAGTAGTTAGCAGAAATGGAGGTCATTTAGCATCAAATCTTGGAATTGTTGAATTAACAATTGCTTTACACATGGTATTTGAAAGCCCTAAAGACAAAATTATTTTTGATGTTTCTCATCAATCGTATGCTCATAAAATTTTAACAGGGCGCTATAAAAACTTTGAAAGTCTTAGAAAATTTAAAGGTATTAGTGGCTTTACAAGGTATGATGAAAGTATTCACGATGCTTTTGAAGCGGGTCATAGTTCAACAGCTATTTCAGCTGGTCTTGGATATTTAGAGGCCAAGAAAGAATTTCCTGATCAAATTGGCGATGTAATTGCTGTAGTAGGGGATGCTTCAATTGTTAATGGTTTATCATTTGAGGCTTTAAATTATTTAGGTGATCATAAAGATCAAAAAATGATTATTATTTTGAATGATAATGAAATGGGAATTTCTAAAAATGTTGGTTCTCTTGCTAAAAGTTATAATAATATTAGGACAAAGGGGAAAATGCGTTTTATCCGAAAAATCACTCCTATAAAAGTAAAAAAAGCTTTAGAATCAACATTTTACGAAATAAATTTATTTAATTCTTTAGGCTTTCAATATTTTGAAAAAATTGATGGGCATAATCTAAAAGAATTAGTTAAATATTTAACTTATGCTAAAAACGCAAAAGAATCAGTTATTTTGCATATTATGACGAAAAAAGGTAAGGGATATTTACCTGCTGAAAAAGATGAATTAGGATCTTGGCATGGTGTTTCGCCCTTTGATATTAAAACAGGAGTTCAAAAAAATGATTCTAATAACACAACATATGGTCATCTTTTAGCAGAATATTTAATAGATTTTGCAACCAATAATAATAATGGGCGACTGCTTAGAGTGATTACTCCAGCAATGACGCTCGGTAGTGGTCTTGAGAATTTTGCTAAAACTTGTACCAAACAATTTATTGATGTTGGAATTGCAGAAGAAAATGCAACTGTTATGGCTGCTAGTATGGCACATGCTGGTCTTTTACCAATTTTATTTTGTTATGCGACCTTTTTACAAAGAGCATACGATGAGATTCTTCATGATATTGCTAGAAGTAAAGAGCATGTTATCATTTGTGTTGATCATGCTGGGGTTGTAAGCAATGATGGCGATACGCATCAAGGAATTTTTGATTTAGCTTATTTTAATTCAATTCCTAATCTTACTATTTTATCACCTAAAGATGGTAGTGAGGCTATATCTATGCTTGATTATGCAATTAATGAAGTTAAAACTCCAGTTATTATTAGATATTCAAAAGAAAAAATCACCAAAGATGTTGTCAAGTATCAATATTTGCCAAAATGGATGATGGAAGGTGAAGGAAGTACTACAATTATAACTTATGGTATCTTATATAATGAAACCAAAAAATATATAAAAAAACATAATTTAAACGTTTCAATAGTTAATGCTAGTATTTTGTCAGATCTTGATGAAGAACTTTTAATTAAATTGGCAACTGATGAAAAAAAGATTATAGTATATGAAGAAGTTTATCGAAAAGGCTCATTAGGTGATGCAATTTTGAGATTTTATAATGGAACAAATTTATACCCTAAAATTAAGTTATTGGCTTTTGGTGATACGTATTTAGAGGTTGGTACAAGAGAAGAATTATTAAAAGAATATAAAATTTCTTTAGATGATTTACGGAAAGAGATTGGTGATTGAATTGTTACAAAGTTTAACCGTTAAAAATTTTGCAATTATTAATAATCTTAGTATTGATTTTGACAAAGGATTTACTGCAATTACAGGTGAAACAGGAGCAGGAAAGTCTTTACTTATTGATGCAATCGGCTTATTACTTGGTGATCGCGCATCAGCTAGTATGGTAAGAAGTGGTGAACAAAAGGCCATAATTGAAGGTGTCTTTTGCGAATTAAGTAATCATACTAAAGATTTATTAGGTGAATTTGAACTTTTAGATGATGATGATTTGTTAATAATTAGAAGAGAAATATATAGTAGTGGTAAAAGTTTAGTACGCGTTAATGGTTCTGCTATAAATATGAGTCAGGTTATTCAGCTTGCGCAAACAATTGCTGACATTCATACGCAAAATGATACTAAAAAACTTTTTGAACCCAAAAATTATTTATCATTTATAGATGATAATACCACTTTATCTATTTTGAAAGAATATCAAGATTTGCGCAATTGTTATCTAAATGCTATAAAAAATTATGATGAAATAATAAAAAATATTGAAAATTATCATAAAGAAAAAGAGTATTTAGAATATCAATATCAAAATTTAGTTAGAAGTAATTTAAAAAAAGGCGAATTGGAAACACTAGAAGAAGAATATAATATTATGAATAATTTTGAATTGATTTTCAAAAATTTAACAAACATAAAAAAAGATTTAGATGAAAATAATATAAATACAATATTATATTCGGTTTATAATTCACTAGAAAAAATTAGTCAAATCGATAGTAAATATCAAAATATGGCAGAAGTTGTTAAAAACGCTTATTATGATTTAAGTGATATTTCTAATGATGTATTACAAAATTTAAATAATTTGGAATTTGATAATAATCATTTTGAAGAAATTATTGAAAGAATCAATTATTTGAAAGATTTAAAGTATAAGCATAAAATGTCAATTGATGAATTAATTGAATATCGTGACAATTTAGAGTTAAAATTAAATATATTAGACGATGATGAATATATTTTAAACAAGGCAAAAGCTGATGTTGAGCATTTTTATCAAATGACTTATGAAAAAGCTTTAGAATTAAGCAATCTTCGCAAAAAAAATGCTAAAAAATTAGAAATTAATATTAAAAAAGCTTTATGTGATTTAATGCTTGATAAGGTTAGATTAGAAATTGTTTTTACAAATAATTTAAAAGAGGAAAAAAAACCTAATATTTTTTTAAAAAATGGAATAGATATTGTCAATATTATGATTTCTTTTAATCCTGGTGAAAAATTAATGGATTTATCAAAGGTTGCATCAGGTGGTGAGATGTCTCGAGTAATGTTAGCAATTAAAACGCATTTAATGGCCAATTTTAAACTTTCAACGATGATCTTTGATGAAATTGATAGTGGTGTTAGTGGTGAAGTAGCTTATGAAGTAGCAAAAAAATTAGAGCAGATTTCCAAACATACGCAAGTTTTGGCTATAACGCATTTACCAATTGTGGCAAGCAAAGCAAATAGCCAATTATTTATTAGTAAAAGTGTTGTATCTGGTAAAACTTTGACTATGGTAAAAGAATTAAGTTATGATGAACGAATTGAAGAACTAGCAAAAATGATTTCACCAACTGATCAAAGTGGAAAAAGTAAAGAATTAGCAAAAAATATGTTAAATATGTAATAATAGAAAAAAGTGTTTTTAAAGCCATATAAAAACACTTTTTATTTTTAAATATAAGCAAATAATAATGAAGAAAGGAGGACGAAATGAGAAAACTTTTCAAAATTTTTTCGATATTATTATTTTTTAGTTTATTTTTAACAGTTGAAGTAAGAGCCAATAGTGACGAATATGTTTATTTAGGTGGCGATTCAATTGGAATAAAAATGAAAACTGGTGTTTATGTTGCAGGAAAATATCAAGTACAAACAACTAAAGGAAAGATTTCGCCATGGAAAGAAACTGATATTGAATTAGGTGATAGAATTGAGACTATTAATGGTATAAAGATAGATAATAATGAGCAACTATTAAAATATTTATCTAATTATCAAAGCGATAGTGTACAACTTGTGTTATTAAGAGATAGTAAAAAAATTAATACAAAAATTGATGTTGTTAAAAACCAAAATAATGAATCTTCAATTGGATTATACATTAGAGATCAAATTTTGGGTATTGGTACAATGACTTTTATAACATTAGATAATTATTTTGGATCATTAGGACATGGAATTTATGAAAATAAGATATTAGTTGAAAATGGCGGTGGAAGTTTATACTACTCAAAAGTATCATCAATTAAAAAAGCAGAACCTGGTGTTGCTGGTGAAAAAAGGGCCTCAATGGATAATATGGTTATAGGTAGTATTCTTTCAAATGACTTAACGGGACTTTATGGTAAATTTAGTGCAAGTATTACTAATAAAAATAAAGTAGAAGTATCTAAACAAGGTCAAATCGTTAAAGGAAAAGCTCAAATTTATACAGCTGTTTCAGGCAATTTAATAAAAGCATATGATATAGAGATTACCGATATTCATTTGCAAAATAAAAAAGCAACTAAAGGAATTCGTTATAAAGTTACAGATGATGATTTAATAGCTCAAACTGGTGGTATTGTTCAAGGTATGAGTGGTAGTCCCATTGTTCAAAATGGTCGAATAATTGGAGCCGTTTCGCATGTAACAGTTGAGAATCCTATCTATGGTTATGGTATGCATATTGAATGGATGATTGATGAAGTATCGCAATTGAGATAACGACATTTAAGTAAGTAAATCGACATTATCTAAAAAAAAGTATTAAATTTATTACAAATATTACTTAAAAAAACGACATAATTTTAAAAAAACCTTAAAAATTATTAAAAATAAGTTTTATTACTTGCTAAATACCCTCTTTTTTGATAAAATATTACTGCATACTAAATCAAAAGGGGGGAAAATTATATGCAAAAATTGAAAATGGTGGTCGTTGAAAGTAACGACAATAATGAACTAGGAATTGGAACTTATTTGAAAAACTATGAAGAAATTAATTTAATAGGTTCTTACAGCAATGAGGTAAATTTATATAATACTTTAAAAGTTACACAAATTGATGTACTTGTTGTTGATTTATTTTTAAATGGTGTAGATGGAATTACCTTAATCGAAAATATTAAGAAAAATCCTGATTTATATCATCAGCCTCGGCATATTATTGTAATGACACAATTTATTAGTAATTATGTAAATTCAAAATTAAATCAATTAAGTGTAGATTATATTATTATGAAACCTGTTGATGTTAAGCAATTGTATCAACTCATTCTAGGAATGACTGCTGAAACCGAAACGGATACAAAAACTGATATTGATGCTGATTTGGATAGTGAGATAACTTCTATTCTACATGAGGTTGGAGTTCCGGCTCATATTAAAGGATATATGTATTTACGAGAAGCAATTGCGATGGTTTACAATAATGTTGAAATTCTTGGTTCTATTACAAAAGTATTATATCCAGAAATTGCAACGACCTTTGGCACAACTTCTTCAAGAGTAGAAAGAGCAATTAGACATGCAATTGAAATTGCATGGGTAAGAGGTAATGTTGATGCGATAAGCGATATATTTAGTTATACTATTAGTTATAACAAGTCAAAACCAACAAACTCTGAATTTATTGCCATGATTGCTGATAGGCTTCGTTTAGAACATAAACGTCAAAAGAAAATGCGATATTTAGCATAAAAAATAGAAGTTTAAAACTTCTATTTTTTTAAAGTAACTACTAATCAATTACTAAGGATTATTTTGAAAGAATTTGTATTAAAGCAACGATTAAACTTCCAATACTACCAAGTGCCATTAAAGCTACTAAAGTCCAAATAATTATTTTACCAGCTAAAGTTTTTTGAGGTGCAGTTGTAATGTAATATTCATCGGTACCATCAGCTTTTTTAGTTTTTTGAACCATTTTTTTAGAAGTTTTATCGTTTTTGTTTGGCTTTTTACTCATATATTATTCACCTCATAATTTTTTTTATAACTATATTATAACATATTTTTTTAAAAAAGGGAAGTGTTAGCATTAAAAAAAATAGAATAATTTTGCATATTGATATGAATTGCTTTTTTGCTAGTTGTGAAATTGCTCAAAATCCTACTTTAAAAGGAAAAAAAATAGCCGTAGCACCAAATGCTATGGACAGAAGAGGAATCATACTTGCGGCAAGTTATGAAGCAAGACCTTATGGTGTTCATTCAGCAATGAGGGTTAGTGATGCTTTGAGAAAATGTCCTGATTTAATTATAGTAGAACCATCAATGGGAATATATGGCGAGTATTCGAGAAAATTTTTTGAATACTTTTTAAAAATTACTCCACTTGTAGAGCCTGCTAGTATAGATGAAGGATACCTAGATATTACTGATGTGTGTAGACCAGAAGAGGCGGTTAAACTAGCTAAAAAAATCCAAACAGATTTATTAGAACAATTTAAACTTCCATGTAGTATTGGCATTGCACCAAATAAATTTTTAGCTAAAATGGCATCAGAGATGAAAAAACCTTTAGGTATTGTTATTTTAAGAAAAAGAGAAATAGCAGAAAAATTATGGCCACTTCCTATAAAAAGTATGTTTGGAGTTGGGAAAAAAACGCTTGCTACACTTTTGACAATGGGAATTAAAACAATTGGTGAACTTGCTAATTATGATAATTTAGATTTGCTAAAAGAAATCATTGGAGAGACTAATGCGCTTAGTCTTTATTCACATGCAAATGGAATAGGATCGAATGAAGTAGATATTAATCGTTTTAACGATGTTTCTTCTATCAGTAATTCGCAAACCTTTGATCACGATGAATATGATTTGTCTAATATGAAATTAATTATTAAATTACTTACTAATACATTATGTCATCGAATGGAAAAACATAGCCTAAAAGCTTATAATTTTACTCTTCAACTTAAATATAGCAATTTTAAAGTCACAAGTAAAAGTATAACAATTGTAAATCCAACCTCAGATAGTAGGAGAATTTATAAAATGTTTGAAAATTTATTTGAAGAGTTTTACGATGAAACTTTTCCATTGCGATTAATAGGTGTAGCAGCAGGAAAACTTATTGAAGCAAATGATGAAATAAAACAATTATCGATATTTGATTCATTAGATGAAGAACAAAAAGATCATGAGATTGATAATTTAATTAAAAGTATTAATAGTGATATTGGTGGCCTTGCTTTAAGAAGGGGTATCACAGCTTCTTATAATAGTAGTAATGTAAGAGTTGACAAATTTGATAAATCTTGGAGAGATAAAAAATAATTATGAGTAAATTTGCTTGAAATAAAAATAAAATTTGAGTATAATATTTAAGTAAATAAATTTTTCGTTGAACAATCTGACAAATTGGGAGAAAACGTATCTTGCACGTTAAGCAAAAATAAGAGGGTGGCTTGTCCAAACTAAGGTGGTACCGCGGAGATATCTTCGTCCTTAGGCTGAATAAATTAGTCACTCTATTTTTTATTATATAAGGAGATTAAAAATGCGAAGTAAAACAAATGGAGAACTTAGAATTAATAATATAGGAGAAACTGTCAACCTAGTGGGTTGGTGTAGTAAAAAAAGAAATCTAGGTGGTCTGATTTTTATAGATTTAAGAGATCGAAGCGGAATTGTTCAATTAGTAATTGAACCCACTAATGAAAATTATACTAAAGCACTAGATGTAAAAAATGAATATGTTTTGAATGTTACTGGTTTAGTTGTGGAAAGACAAAATAAAAATGGAAATCTTTCAACAGGAGATATTGAAGTAATTGTTAGCGAATTAAAGATTTTAAATGAGGCCGAAAATCCTCCCCTTCTTATTCAAGATCAAACAGATGCCCTGGAAGATACTAGAATGAAATATCGATATCTAGATTTAAGAAGACCAATTATGCAAAAAAATTTAATCTTACGACATCGGACAATGATGGCTACTCGTAATTTTTTTGACAGTGAGGGTTTTGTTGAAATTGAAACACCATATCTTGGCAAATCAACACCAGAAGGAGCAAGGGATTTTTTGATTCCATCACGTTTATATGAAGGCTCATTTTATGCTTTACCACAATCACCTCAAATGTATAAACAACTATTAATGGTAGCGGGATTTGAAAAATATTTTCAAATTGTAAAATGTTTTCGTGATGAAGATTTAAGAGCTGATAGACAATTAGAATTTACACAAATTGATGTAGAGATGAGTTTTGTCGATGAGAATGATATTTATGATATTACTGAAAGATTATTAAAGCATATTTGGAAAGAAGTATTAGATCAAGATATTCAAACGCCATTTATTAAAATGGATTATGATGTTGCATTGAATCAGTATGGTTCTGATAAACCAGATACTAGATTTGATATGTTACTTGAGGATTTCACGGGATGGGCAAAAGAAATTGAGTTTGGAGTTTTTCAAAATCAAATAACTCTTGGCAATTGTGTTAAAGGTATTATTGTCAAAAATGGAGCTGAAAAATATTCTAGAAAGGAAATTGATCGTTTAACTGAATTAGTAAAAAAGTATCATGCTAATGGTCTTGTTTGGCTTAAATATGAAAAGGGCAAATTTAGTGGTTCAATTACTAAGTTTTTAAATAATGATACAAGCAAAATACTTATAGAAAACTATGATGTTCAAGAAAATGATTTAATTTTAATGATTTCTGATAAACGGGAAATATGTAATTTTGCATTAGGGGCATTACGCATTCAAATTGCAAAAGAAATGAATTTAATCGATCAATCTAAGTTTAATTTTTTATGGGTTATTAATTGGCCATTATTTGAGTATAGTGAAGAGGAAGAAAGATATGTTGCTGCACACCATCCATTTACTTCTCCTAAAGATGGCGATGAAGATTTAATGCTAAATAATCCTGAAAAATGTCGTGCTAAAGCATATGATATTGTATTAAATGGATATGAATTAGGTGGTGGTAGCATTAGAATTCATAACCAAGACGTCCAAGCCAAAATGTTTAAAGCAATTGGATTAACTGATGATGAGGTTAAAAAACAATTTTCCTTTTTTGTCGATGCTTTAAAATATGGTACTCCTCCTCATGGAGGCTTTGCAATTGGTTTAGATCGACTTGTAATGTTACTTACTGGTAACAATAATCTACGTGAAGTAATTGCTTTTCCGAAAGCTGCTAGTGCTAGATGTCCAATGAGCGATGCTCCAACACCAGTTTCAACCAAGCAACTAGAAGAATTAAATATAAAATATAATAAATAGGAGGTAAAAATGAAGAGTACGGATTATATTTCTTGGGATGAATATTTTATGGGAGTAGCTTTACTATCGGCTCATCGAAGTAAAGATCCCAATACTAAAGTTGGAGCTTGTATTGTTAATGAAAATAAACGTATTGTAGGAATTGGTTATAATGGTTTTCCCTATGGATGTAGCGATGATTCATATCCTTGGGAGCGAGATGGTGATTTTTTAAATACTAAATATCCATATGTTGTGCATGCTGAACCCAATGCAATATTAAATTCCACTAGCAATTTAGAAGGTGCCACTCTTTATGTAAGTCTTTTTCCTTGTCATGAATGTATGAAATTAATTATTCAAAGTGGAATTAAAGAAATTGTATATTTATCAGATAAATATAATGGTACTCCATCAGATTTAGCTTCAAAAAAAATGGCTGATAGTGCTGGATTAAAGTATCGTAAAATGAAAAATATTAATATAAGGATTGAGAATGAATGAAGAAATTTATTAAAGAATATAAAAAACTATTAATCATTATTGCTATTCCATATTTATTTATTGTTCTTTCATCAATTATTAAAGTCAATTATGATATTACAACACCAGCGGTAATTTCTAAAGTATCAAGTGAAATCAATATTGGTAATAGTGATATTTGTAATGTCAATACAGTTTCGGTTTACTCATATTCAAAGGTTAGTCTGCTAAATTATTTAATAGGTTTAATTAATAAAAATGCTCAAATTGAAAAAACTTATGAGTATCAAGTAACTGATACTAATCAAATGTATTCATCTGGTGTAATTCAAAAGCGGGTTAGCATTTATAATGCTATTATTTCAGGCTATCAAGCAGCTGGTTATCAAGAAATTATAGATGAGAATTCTTTTAAAGGTTATATTATTCATACTCTTTCTTCTTATGCTTCAGAAAAGTTACAAGTTGGTGATATCATTACTAGATTTGAAGGCAAAGATTTAAAGGGACTAACAGGTAATAATGAATTTGAACTAGCTACTGAAAACCTACTTTTTGAAAAAAATAAAAAATATCAAATTGCTGTTTTACGTCAAGTGGAAGAAACTAAAAATAATTATATAACAAAAGAATTTGAATTTGAAATTAGTACGGAATATTATTATAATAAAGAAGATAAAAAAATTGCTAGTTTAGGGATTGCAACATATGAATATGTGGTGCCAACTAAGAATCAAAATATTCCAAGTTATTCATGGCAATATGGTAATTCGATTGGTCCAAGTGGAGGGTTAATGCAGGCGCTTTATGTTTATGATAGTTTGAAGAATAATAATCTTACAAAAGGATTACGAATTGTAGGGACTGGCACTGTTGATGCTTATGGTAATGCGGGACCAATTGGAGGGATTTATCAAAAAGTGCTTGCTGCCCATTTAGCTAATGCAGATATTTTCTTTGTTCCTGTCTCTTCTCTTGAAGAAGAAATATATATGAATGAATCTAACTACCTTGAGGCTATCTCTTCATATCAAAACTTGAAAAATCCTAAAATGAAGTTAGTTGTTGTTAGTTCTTTAAATGATATTATCAATTATTTGAAAAATAGTTAAAAGGAGGAATAATGAAAAAGATATTTGATAAATTCAAACAAATGGTAAAGACTTCACTTTTTAAGGCAAGTTTGTGGTCCATTTTAATCACATTATTAATTTTTATACCATTTTTAATTTTAACTATAATTCTTTTAATGCAATATTCTTACTTGACTTTAGGATTTTGGCTTACTATTTTGATAATGATGATAATTTTTGTTTTAATTATTGCTTTTTCTAATGTTATTTATACAAAATTATTAAATAATTATGAAGAGAAGATGCTTACTAAAAAAGAATATCTAAATATTTTTATAAAAGAATTATTAGGTCCATTTAGTTTAGGCCTTTTTATAGCAGGATTAATTGTCTTTTTTGATCAACTTACGAAATTAATTGCTATCAACAATCTTTCAGAAGTAGAGTCAACAATTTTTATAAAAAATTTTTTACATTGGCGATTAGCCTACAATAAGGGAGCAGCTTGGAGTATGTGTTCTGGACATACCGATATTCTTGCCATTATTAGTTTAGTAGCTAGTTTTGTTATTTTCTATTTTATGAAAGATTTTAATCTTAAGAAAAAACCACTTTATAGTATTGCAATTGTTTTTATTCTGGGTGGTACGATTGGTAATATGATTGATCGCTTTTTTCGTATTGAAGGAGTTGTTGATTTTATTGAACTAGGTTTTATGGATTTTCCAATTTTTAATCTTGCAGATTCTTTCTTAGTTGTTGGTACTATTTTATTGATGATTAGTATAATCTTTATGGATTCACTTAATTTAAAAAAAGACAAAAAAGTAGAAGAAAATTTTAATGCTAATAAGGTAGAAAATCAACATGAAATAGCCGAACAAGTTGGTGAAACTAATGATTAGAGAAGAATATATCGTAGATTTAAGTATCTTAGATGAAGAGATTGAAAGTATTAGGGTTGACAAATATTTGACTGAGGTTTGTGAGGACTTATCGAGAAGCGAGATTAAAGGCTATTTTGATGAATCTTTAATTTTAGTCAATTCAAAAATTGTTAAACCTAGTTTTAAGGTTGTCAATAATGATATTATAGATGTACTAGAAAAAGAAGGCGAAATTGTAAATATTATTCCAGAAAACATACCTCTGGATATTGTTTATGAAGATGATGATTTATTAGTAGTAAATAAACCAAGTGGGATGGTGGTTCATCCTGCTCCTGGTCACTCACACAATACTTTGGTAAATGCTTTATTATTTCATTGTAAGATGCTGTCGGATATTGGTGGACAATCAAGAAGTGGTATTGTTCATAGAATTGACAAAGATACATCTGGATTGTTAGTAGTTTCTAAGAATAATTTTACTCATAAATTATTAAGTGAACAATTGCGCAATAAAACTACAAAGCGTAAGTATATTGCCATTGTTGTTGGTAATATTAGTCATAATTTAGGAAAAATTAATGCTCCAATTGGACGAGATCCTGATAACAGACAGAAAATGGCTGTAATAGATGGTGGAAAGGATGCAATAACTCATTTTAAAGTACTAGATCGTTATCGTGATGCGACATTAATAGAATTAGAATTAGAAACGGGTCGTACACATCAAATTAGAGTACATATGGCATATATTGGTCATCCTGTATTAAACGATCCATTATATGGTGTAAAAAAGCAAACTACTGATTTTGGTCAGTATTTACATGCTAAAACACTTGGTTTTGTTCATCCCAAAACGAATCGATTAATGGAATTTAATAGTGATATTCCAAAAGAATTTTACGATAAAATTGAAGAACTAAAAAAAAGATAAACCAAGCAAATGCTTGGTTTATTGCTCATTATAAAAATTACCTTGTCTGGATTTAGGCATAGGATTTGTCAAAAAATATTTTTTTATTCGTTCAGTATTAGCAAATTTTAGTTTAGCAATTTTTTTTAATTCATCCCACCCAAATGATTTCACAAAATTAATAGCATTTCGATCAACTTCAGGTCCTGCACCTTTTAGCAATTCTAGGTCATATTTTTTAGAAAGTTTAGCTAATTCTCGTAAAAATGCTACTCTTGCAAGAATCGATGCTGCAGCAATACTCATATGAGCCTTTTCACCTTGTTTGATTAAAGTTATATCGGTGATAACATTTGGTGTTTCTTTAAGATACTCTAAGTATTTTTCTTTAGGTGTAAATTCATCAACTAAAATAGCGTCACACTTTACATCACCGATCTTTTTTAGTATACTATTTATAACTTTATTATGTAAGTAAGCCTTAACAAAATTAAGATTATCTTTGTTTTTGGTTAAAGCATTTAAACGAATTGGTTCTAAGTATACAATTGAGTAAGGAATTAAATTAGCAATTTTTAGGGCCATTGGAATCATTTGTTTGTCAGTCAATAATTTTGAATCTTTTACTCCAAGATGGCGTAATTGTTCAGACGTTTCCTTTGTTACGAAGGTTGCACAAACAACGATAGGACCAAAATAATCGCCAGTGCCTACTTCATCACTTCCGATAACGGATAAAAGTGAGTAATTAATAGTATCATTTTTTAGAGTATTTTCAATTTCTAGGCCATATTTTTGAGCCCAATAATTATATTCTTGAACTTCATTAGTTCCTTGGAATAAAACGACATTTGTTCGATAAAAAGTAATGGTTGCGTTGGTCAATTTGGCTCTAGCAATAATATAGTTACTAGAGTTATATGTAAGATAACCTTGATAATATTCTAGCATTTCGTTTATTTGATTAGACGTCGCTTTTATTTTATGAGTATTATTGGTTTGTGTATTCATTTTATACCAACCTCCGCTTCTATTTTACCATAAATAAAAAAAAAGTGTTACAATTTGATAAATTATTAAAAAAAGGTGATTTCTTATGAATTTTCAGGAAAAATCAATTAATAAATTAGAATTCTCATTAATATTAAATCAATTAAGTGAATTTGCTATTTTACCTGCTGTTAAAAGTCAAATTTATTCTTTAAAGCCTTTATCTAATATTAATATACTTGAGGATGAACTTATTAAGGCACAAGAGGCACTAAGAATTATTCAAAGGAGTATGCGTGCACCAATTTATATTAGTTGTGATTATGATAAAATTTTATTATTACTTTCAAAAGGTGCTATTCTTTCTGGTAGTGAATTATATGAAACAGTTAAACTATATGAAACAATTAGAGCTAATGTTAAATTTGCTATCAATCTAAAAAAAGATCAAATTGAATCGCAATATTTTCAAATGGTAACATCAAAGTTATATTTAAATGAAAATATTGAACAAACATTACAAAAAGCTCTTGATGAGAATGGTCATGTTCAAGATGAAGCAAGTCCTAAACTAAAATCGCTTAGAAAAAAATTAATCCAAATAGATTTAAATCTAAAACAAAAACTTCAAGAAATTGTTGCTAAAGAAGCAATGAAACTTTCACAAACAAGTATTGTGCTTCGAGATGATCGCTATTGTCTTGCTGTTAAAAGTGAATATAAGAATCACATAAAAGGGATTATTCATGATACAAGTGCAAGCATGCAAACTTTTTTCATTGAGCCACTAGTTGTTAGTCAGATGATGAGTGATAAAGCAAAACTTCAGGAAGAAGAAAAAGCCGAAATTCATCGCATCCTAAAAGAATTATCACAAATACTATCATTAGAAGAACCCTTATTGAAAGAAAATTTTAATCTTATAAAAGAAATTGATTTTAATTTTGCTAAAGGGATGTTAGCAAAAAGTTATGATGGATATATGCCCAAATTAAATAATCAGGGTAGATTAAATTTAGTTAAAGCTAGGCATCCTTTATTGAAAGTTAAAAAAGTGATTCCTAATAATGTATCATTTGGTGAAGAATATTTAGGAATTATTGTTACCGGTCCTAATACTGGTGGAAAAACAGTTTTATTGAAAACAGTGGGACTCTTATGTACAATGGTAAAATATGGATTACTTATACCTGCAGATGAGAAAAGTGATGTAATGATTTTTGATCAAATTTTTTGTGATATTGGAGATGATCAAAGTATTGAGAGCAATCTTTCTACTTTTTCTTCACATATGACTAATATTACTGAAATTATTAACAATATCACGCCTAAATCATTGGTCTTGTTTGATGAGATTGGTTCTGGTACTGATCCGATTGAAGGTTCAAATCTTGCAAAGGCTATTTTAAATTATTTAATTAAAGAAAAGGTTAGTTTCATTACAACAACTCATTATTCTGATTTAAAAACTTTTGCTTTTGAAAATCCTTATGTTATTAATGCATCAATGGAATTTGATCAAAATACTTTATCACCAACTTATGAATTAAAACTTGGTATTAGTGGGTCTAGCAATGCCTTTAATATTGCAAGGAGATTAGGTCTAAAAGAGGAAATTATTAATGATGCCAAAAAGATGGCAATTACTTCTGATGATGCTGTTCGGAAGTTAGTTTTAAAATTAGAAAAAAAAGCTAAACAATTAGAGGCACAAATTTTAGAATATGAAAAACTAAAAGAAGATACTTATAGAATTAAGCAAGACTATGATACTAAAGTTAAGAACTTTGATAAAGAAAGGCTAACTCTTTTTAAAAAAGCACAAACAGAAGCTGATGATTTTGTAATGAAAATTAAAAATGATGCTTTACAAATTATAGAAGAGGCTAAAAAATTAAAAAATGATAAGGCTAAACTTCATGAGATTATTGAGGTTAAACATCAAATAAACAATCTTGATCAAAATATTGTTAAAGAAAGAGTTGTCCAAAATATTGATAATAGCAATTTAGAAGTAGGTGATGATGTTTATATTATATCTTATGATCAATATGGTACAATTTCAAGGATTTTAAAAGATAATCAGTTTGAAATAGCAATTGGAAATATAAATTTAAAATTGGATAAAAAAGATTTAAAAAAAGTTAAGTCGATTACCAATCAAAAACCAAAAGAAATCAGTGTTTCATTTAATAAATCCAAAGCAATGATTTCAATGACTCTTGATTTAAGAGGTAAGCGATACGAAGAAGCTAAAGAAGTTTTAGATAAATATATTGATGATTTAGTTGTTGTTGGACTAAAACAAGCCACTATAATTCATGGATATGGCACTGGTGTCATTAGAGAATTAGTACAAAATTTTTTGAAAAATAATAAAAATATTGCTTCTTACCGTTATGGTGGCGAAAACGAAGGAGGATTTGGTGTAACCGTAATTACACTTAAATAATAATTATGGATTTAAAAAACATTGAAAATAGTAATATTAATTTAATTTTAGAAAAAAATAAAATAATTATTTTAGAATTTTATACTGTATGGTGTCCAACTTGTAAAATGGTTGCGATGACACTTGAAGAATTTGAAGAAAATCACCCAGAGGTTTTTGTTTTACAAGTAAATGCCGATGAATTTAAGGATATTGCTAGTATTTATAAAGTAAGAACTGCACCAACGATTTTATTTATTTATCATAGCAAAATATACGAATCACATCAAGGATTTATTGATGTTGAAGAATTAGAAGAAATTATAAATAAGATTCCTCTTAGATAATAAAAAAATTATGATATCGCTTTCATTTTTAAAAAAATGTGGTATACTATTATTGTAACAGGAGGAACAAAACTATGAATTTACAAGAAAAGAAAGATTATGTTGTAGAAAACCTACATTTTGTGCCTGAGGAAGAAAAAAATCTATTTGATTTTAACTTTGTATGTGTTTTAACAAGAAATTCTGTAGGAATGGAAAGTGGAAAAAGGGCTTCCTTAGAAGAAGTGGTATCTATTATTAGAGGTTATAATGTTAGAGTTGATGAAACATTGAAAAGAAGTGTTTATAATCACTATAAGGCATATAATATGATGCTAAAATTCTTAGACGAAAATATGGAAAAAGATTTGACGGAAGAGTTTTTAAAAGATTTACATGCTGAACTTACAAATGGTATTTTGGATAGTGGTGGTTTATATCGAAATGTAAATATCCAAATAAAGGGGTCAATGCATACACCTTGTGATTATATTAAAGTCTATGATCGTATGAAAAAATATTTTTATGATGTTAACCATACTAATAAATCCCCAATTGAAAATGCTGCCTATGCTCATTTACAACTTGCTAAAATTCATCCCTTTTTAGATGGTAATGGTCGACTTGCTAGACTTATTTTAGATTTCTTTTTAATTAAAGATGGCTTTGTACCAATTAGTATTCCTGCAAAACGTCGCCTTGAATATTTTGATTTATTAGAAGAATTTAAAGTAAACAAAAACTCTGTTCCTTTTGAAAACTTTATTGATGAACTTTTAAATAAGGAATATGATCGTATGATTGAAATGATAAATCGTTATAAAAAATAATAAATTAATTATTTTGTTTGAAAGATGATGCTATAAAAGTCTAATAATGATTTTAAATTATTAGACTTTTATATTTGCCTTGATAAAATTAAAAAAACGTTTTACTTTTAATCAATATTGTTTTTTGGTATAATATCTTTGAGAAAGAAGGATATTATGTTAGATAACAAAATACAAATCATTAGTTATAAACATAATGGTGTTCTTCATAGGGTTTGGCAATATGCTTATATCGTTAGGCAGACGAGTGATATTATTGTGTTAGTAAATGATCGAACCAATGTAATTGATGGTGATGGTAGAAGATGGAAAACCAAAGAGCCTGCAGTTTGTTATTTTTTTAAAAATTATTGGTTTAATATAATTTGTATGCTTAGAAATAATACAATCTATTACTATTGTAACCTTAGTTCACCTTATGTAAAGGATGCTGAGGGATTAAAGTATATTGATTATGATTTAGATGTTAAAGTATTTCCTAGTGGTGATAAAATTATTCTTGACCGCGATGAATTTGAGTTTAATAGAATTGATTATGGTTATAGTGATAAACTTGTAGCAATTATTGAAAATGAACTTCAAATATTATTAAATAGGATTGATAATCATATACTATCATTTGATTCAAATGTTGTAATGAAAGATTTTGAAATTTATAAAAATTTAAGAAAACAACTTGATAAAAAAAAGAAAAAATCCTCAAAGCATAGTTAGCGCATAAGTTCTTCCGTGTGAAGAACTTTTTATTATAAAAAAATATAGTTATTTTAATAAATTATTCATAAAATAAAAACTATTCTCATAAATTTAAATATAGGAGGATAAGATTATGAGTGATAGTATATTAAAAGATGTGGCAACACGAACAAGTGGCGAAGTGTACATCGGAGTGGTAGGTTCAGTTAGAAGTGGAAAATCTACTTTTATTAGAAGATTTATGGAAACAAAAGTATTACCTCTAGTCACTGATCAATATGTGTATGATAAAATACAAGATGAACTTCCACAAAGCAGTGATGGTAGAACAATTATGACAGTTGAGCCTAAATTTATTCCTAGTAATTTAGTAAAAATAACTATTGATAAAGATGTGACATTTCAAGTAAGACTTGTTGATTGTGTAGGACATGTTATACCAAGTGCAAAGGGATATATGAATGATGACGGAACTAGTCGTTTAGTTCAGACTCCTTGGTTTAGTGATGCTATTCCTTTTGAGGATGCCGCAAAAATTGGAACAGATAAAGTTATTGAATCACATTCAAATATTGGAATTGTTATGAGCAGCGATGGAAGTTTTGGTGAATTTACTCGTGACGAATATGAAAGCGTTGAAGAGATAGTCATTGAGGATTTAAAAAATCATGATAAACCTTTTGTGCTTGTGATTAATACAACCAAACCAACAGCCCCAGAAACTCTAGCCTTAGTTAATAGTCTTGAAGAAAAATATCAAGTGAGTGTTATTGCTTTAGATGTTCTAAATATGACAGAAAATGATATGGATCATTTATTAAAAGTTGCTATGGATGAATTTGATATTTCTGAATTAAATTTAGAAGTTCCAACATGGGTAAATAAATTAGATGATGATATCAGTTATAAAACTAAATTTAATGATTTAATCAATCAAACAACGGGAACATTTAGAAAGATGAAAGATGCTTTTAGAATTCAAGATACGTTTAAAAATAGTGAATTATTTGCGGACGTCAACATTTCAAATATTGATCCTGCTACAGGGTTAGTAAATATTGAAATTACTTGTTCTGATGAATGTTATAATGATGTTGTTAGTGAAATTTTAGGAGAAAATATTTCTGATAAAACAACATTTATAGAAAAATTACAAAATTTTAAAAAAGCTCGTCATGTTTATGATTTAGTTGGTAGTGCGATAGAAAAAGTAGAACAAGTAGGTTATGATATTGCAATGCCAAAGACATCAGATATTGAATTAGAAAAGCCTGAGTTATTAAAAGAAGGATCTCGATATGGTATCAAGATTAAAGCTAGTGCACCGATGATTCAGCTTGTTAAAATTAGTGTAACTTCAACTTTTGAGCCTATTATTGGTTCAAAAGAACAGGCTGAAGAATTGATTAATCATATGATTGATAATTATGAAAATGAACCTGAAAAACTTTGGAATAGTGAAATTTTTGGTCGAAAATTATGCGATGTCATTAGTGATGGTGTGAAAGCAAAAGTTAATGCAATACCTGATAATGTTTTAGAAAAATATAAATCTAGCATCGAAAAGGTAGTAAATTATGGAAAAGGCGGCATTATTGCCATCGTATTATAAAAATATTAAAATATTTAAGTAAAATCAAGAAAAATATATCATTTTAGTTGAAAAAAAGTTATAATTTTATTATAATTATTATGGTGATAACAAATGACAAAAAGTGAATTAATAAAAAAAATTCATCATAATAATGAATTGAATTTTGTTGAAGTAGAAAAAATCGTAAATGAAGTATTAATGGAAATAACAAATGGATTATTAGAGGATGGTAAGGTTGTTTTAACTGGTTTTGGTACTTTTGAAAAATATTATCAAGAAGGTTATGATGGAATTAATCCCTCAACCGGTGAGAAATTAGTAGTTGATGGAAGTTATAAAATTCGTTTTAGTTCTAGTAAAAAATTGAAAGAAATAGTTAATGAAAAATAAAAATCCGTATCAAATTTGATACGGATTTTATATTATAAACTACCACTATACATTAATAAAAGATTCATAATCAAAGAAATAAAATTATTTACAAAATGAATTAAAATACTTGGAATAATATTACCATTTGATTTATGATATACATAAGAAATGGCAAAAGCTTGACCAAGATAACTAAAAATATAGACAAATTCGGTATATAAATCAATCCATTTAGCATCTTTGGTAACTATTTCAAGAAGTATTGTAAGACAAGCTGGAACTACATGAATACTTGCAAAAATAATTGATGAAATAATAACAGTTTTAAGTGTATTATGCTTGAAAAGGCCAAAAAGGGCTTTTCTAAAAATTAATTCTTCAAGTATTGGTGCAAGAATAACTGTCATAATGCTAATTAGTACTAAATTTAAGCCACCACTTTTCATAATGGTGTTAATGACTTCTTGATTTTCCGAAGTTCCACCAGTATCAATCCAAAAAGTTAAAATTGATACAATAATACCTGATATGATGATGCCACCATACATTATTAGAATACCTAATCCAGTCCATTTCCAATAAAAAGCTTGATTTTGGCCAAATGTTTTAATGTCTTTTTTAATAATTGGGAAAAAAATAGGTATTAGAGTCCCACAGGCTCCTACATAAGTTAGAAAATTTGTCCAAGCAAGAGCATTTGTTAGATATTTATTATAAATGGCACTACCTTCAATCAATTCATTGGGATCAATATGATGGATAGCAAGCCATATAGGTGTAAATACAAGTTGTACAATTACAGAAAAAATATAAAAAAAGAAAAAATATAAAGCAATTGACAGTATATATTTAGTCTTATTTGGCTTATTTTCTAAATAGAAAGGATCACTATCATTAGGATTTTCTTGATTATTAATAACAATTTGTTCTTTGATATCAATTCCACATCTAATACAAAAATTATTATCATTATCATTGATTTGACCACAATTTCTACAATATTTCATAATATTTAATCTCCTTTTTATTTGATTATATCATAAAAATAAAAAAAATTAAAGCAATTAGTAATATATTAATTTAGTAATGAATAAAATTAATTGAAGAGGTGTTATAATGAAAAAGAAAATTATCTTAGTGGTTGCCGTTTTAGCAATATTGATTACTTTAATATGCATCCCCAAAACAACCTATCAAAAATGGTTTGGAAAAACGCCAAATGATAATCCTATAGATACCAATAAAGAATATCAAACTATTTTTGTAGTAGATGAAAAAAATAAACTTGTTGGTTTGAGAGTACCAGTTGAAGAAATTGAAGAAGATCAAATTGCTCAAAAATGGAATTTATTAACATCCCAAATGAATAAAATTCCTCAAGGATATTCCTCGCCAATCACACCATCAACCGTTTTGAATGATTATAAAATTGAAGATAATAAGTTAATATTAAATGTTTCAGAAGATATTTTAAGATCATCGGGACGGCTTGCTATTGAATCACTTGCTTGGACCTTTTGTAATGATGAAATTAAAGAAGTTGTTCTAAGAGTAGATGAAAATGTCGTTAATTTAATAAGTGATTATCAGTTTAATAAAATTTCTAAAGAAATTGGAACTAATTTTACTTATGAAACTTCATATTTATTTGAAGCTGACTATACGACTGTAGTTTTTTATGAAAATGACCTAATTCTTCCAGTAACCTATTTCTATAAAGATATTAATGAATATGATTTCATGATTAGTAAAATATTTAGCGAAAACAATATAGAATTAACCGACTATACCTATACCGTAGATAATGAGAACTTAGTAATTCAAATTAATGATAATATTACAATGAGTGATTCTCTAAAGCAAACTTTAGAAGAAACTGTAAAATTGAATTTTAGTGTTGATGCTATGACAGTTAATGGTATCGATACTGTATTATATGAAAAAACATTTGTAGAGGTTAATTAACTTTTGGTTAATTGCCTCCAAATGTTCTTTTTGCTTTATCTTTTTGTTTTTATTTAGTATAATAGTAAAAGAGGTATAGTGATGAAAATTTTATTAGGAACCAAAAATGATCATAAAATAATTGAAATGACAAGAATTATAAATACATATGCTAAAGATAATAATAAAGAATTTGAAATATTTTCTCTCAAAGATTTTAGCGATATAATAGAACCAAATGAAAATGGTCATTCATTTGTCGAAAATGCTATGATTAAGGCTAGATATTATTATGATTTTTTTAAAATAGCTACTATTGCAGATGACTCAGGATTAGAAGTAGAAGCTTTAAACAATGAACCTGGCATTTATAGTGCTAGATATGCTTCGAATGATGATAAAAATAGTACAGATCAAGAAAATAGAAATAAACTTTTATATAAAATGAAGAATGTAGAAAAGCGTAATGCTCATTTTTGTTGTGCAATTGCTTATTATGATGGAAGACTGATGAAATATAGTGTTGCTAATACTTTTGGTAAAATATTGGATAAAGAAATTGGTAATAATGGTTTTGGATATGACTCTTTATTTTTTAGTGATGATTTAGGAAAACCTCTCGGTCTTGCAAGTGATGAAGAAAAGGATTTAATTAGTCATCGTGGCAAAGCACTTAGACAATTATTAAATGATATGAAGAAAGATTAATATAATTGTGAAAAAATTTTTTACCACATTATTTTACAAAATATAGAAAATATTGTATAATATTAGTGTTTATAAGTAAGGGTATGAAAGGGGTGACTAAAGAGATGCCAAAAACTGTTGTTAGAGAAAATGATACATTAGATGAAGCTTTAAAGAGATTCAAACGAGATGTTTCAAGATCAGGAACCCTTGTTGAAGCCCGCAAACGTCAACATTATATGAAACCTAGCGATGTTCGTAAAGAAAAAAGAAGAGCTGCTAGGAAGAATGGTAGTCGTCATTAAAAATATGCTGTCACATTGTGACAGTTTTTATTTTTTATTTAGACGTATGATTAGATGTTTTGGTGAATATAATGTATAGGTGATAGAAATGAGTTTTGTTAATAGTGAGTTAAATTTAGCTAAAATATCACTTTTTATTGATAAAAATAAAAAAATTTACAAAACAACTTTATATAATATGGGAAAAATAATAACCTTTAATGAAAATATGATTGTCCTTGATTTTTATAGCATTGAGGGTATTGACTTAAAAATTATTAAGTTGGAGGAAAAAGAAATTGAAATTGAGGGAACGATTACCAAAGTTACATATCAGGAAACCACAGAAATATAATCATTATCGATATCATTTATTTATTAAAAAGGAAGTTTTTGATAAAATGGTTTTAACAAAAATTTATAATATTAATATAAAGGATGAGGTTGTTGATTTTGATTGTAATCAAGAAATTATTAAAAAATTAGATAAAGAAGAGGTTGAATATGAGAAATTCGATCGAGTAAAAAGTTTTTTTCAAAAAAATTCTCATAAAGCAACTATTTCAATTATTTTTTTAACTTTTATAATAATAATTTTTTTTATTAATCAATTTTTGATACGAGAAATTATTTTTGAGGATAATAAGTATAAAAACGATTTAGTATATGAATATGTAGAATCATATTCCAAAAAATTAGGACCATATATTGTTCTAAATGATTCAATTGCAAATATTTCTAAAGAATTGCGAAAAAAATTTTATCAATATGCTTATATAGGATTAAATAAGAGAGGTTCAAAATTAATAATTGAAATTATTTATCAAGATATTCAAGATAATCAAAAAAAAGATGAACAAAGGATTGGTGAGTATTATGCAAATGCTGATGCCACAATTAATTATATTAATTTAAGTTCTGGTCAGGTTGTTATAAAATATAATGATGTAGTTAAAAAAGGAGATTTAATTGCTACTAGTAATTTGCAATATTTAGACAACTTGTATAGTAGTGATAAAATGGTGCCATTAATAGGTGAAATTTTAGGAAATGTCAAAGAATATTATGAGATTGAAGTATTGAAAAATGAAGAAATAGAGTTTTTTACTGGCAATAAGCAACAATTTTATACTTTAGATTTTTCTAAAAAGATATTGTTTTCCCAAAAAAATCCATATGAAAACTATTTTATTACTAAATATAATTTATTTAAAGTAGGAAAATTTCAAATTGTAAAAAATATTATATATGAAAGGGATACTACCAATATTGTAAGAACTAGAAAAGAAGCTCAAGACTATGCACTTATTAAAATATATCAAGATTACGAATCTAATCGCACATCAAAGAAGGAAAAAATTGATTCAATAAATTTGATAAATTTCATTGAATATGAAGATCGATATTATTTTAAATTTATCATTGATGCTTGCAAAAATATTGTGGAATTTAAACCATTTTGACAAAAGTTAGTATATTTGCTAACTTTTTTAATTTGTCTATTGACGATTTTGCAAAATTTTGGTATAATATATAAGTAAAATGGCATTAATGTGCACATGTGTAGAAAAGAGGAATTAATATGGAAATGACGATGGATAAATTTGTAGCTTACCTAAAACAACTTGGTTTTGTATACCAAGGTAGTGAAATATATGGTGGACTTGCTAATACTTGGGATTATGGTCCTCTTGGCGTTGAATTAAAAAATAATTTAAAAAAATTATGGTGGAAAACTTTTGTACAATCATCTGTTAATAATGTAGGAATTGATTCAGCAATTTTAATGAATCCTCAAACTTGGGTTGCAACTGGACATGTTGGTGGATTTAGCGATCCTTTGATCGATTGTAAATGTTGTAATACTAGATATCGTGCGGATAAGTTAATAGAAGATTTTACTCATGGAAGCGAAACAGGTGATGGATGGGATAATGATAGATTATATAATTATGTAATGGATAATAAAATTCCTTGTCCAAATTGTGGAAAAACGAACTTTACTGAAATTAGAAAATTTAATTTAATGTTTCAAACGCATCAAGGTGTTGTTGAGGATGCCAAGACTGTTGTGTATTTACGACCTGAAACAGCACAAGGTATTTTTTTAAACTTTAAAAATGTACAAAGAACTACTCGTAAAAAAGTTCCTTTTGGTATTTGTCAAATTGGTAAGAGTTTTAGAAATGAAATTACACCTGGTAATTTTATTTTTAGAACGCGTGAATTTGAACAAATGGAATTAGAATTTTTTTGTAAGCCTGGTACTGATCTTGAATGGTTTAAATATTGGAAACAATTTTGTATTAATTTTTTAAAAGATTTAGGGATAAGAGAGGAATTAATTAGATCACGTGATCATGAAAAAGAAGAATTAAGTTTTTATTCTAATGCAACAACCGATTTAGAATTTAAATTTTTCTTTGGTTGGGGTGAGCTTTGGGGAATTGCTGATAGAACAGATTATGATTTATCAATGCATCAAAAACATTCTGGTGAGAATTTAGAATATCTTGATCCTGAAACTAATGAAAAATATTTACCATATGTCATTGAACCAAGTTTAGGTGTTGAAAGATTATTACTTGCAGTTTTAACAAGTGCATATGAAGAAGAAACTTTAAGTGATGGAGAAACAAGAGAAGTGTTGCACTTTGATCCTCGCGTAGCTCCTATTAAGATGGCAGTTTTGCCTCTTGTTAATAAATTAAATGATAAGGCTTTAGAACTTTATCAAATGTTAAAAAAATATTTTGTTTGTGAGTATGATTCTAGTGGAAAAATAGGTAAAAGATATCGCCGCCAAGATTCGATTGGTACTCCATATTGTATAACAGTGGATTTTGAAACATTAGAAGATAATTCTGTTACTATTCGTAATCGAGACTCAATGGAGCAATTTAGAATAAATATCGATGATCTTCTAAAGTATTTTAATGATAAATTTTAAAAAATTCAAAGGTGAGTAGAAATGATCTCACAAAATATCAAAAAACAAATAATAGATCAAACAAATATTGTTGAGGTTGTTGGAGAAGTAGTTAAACTTACTAAAAAAGGAAGTAGTTATTTTGGTCTTTGCCCTTTTCATAATGATAATCATCCATCGATGAGTGTTAATAATGAAAAAAAGATATTTAATTGCTTTAGTTGTAATACTAAAGGAAATGTTATTTATTTTATGTCACGATTTCATAATATTACCGATGATCAAGCAACAATTATGCTTGCAAAAAGACTTGGAATTGAAATTAGTGAGGCCTCAACAAAAGAGGCTATAAAACAAGAAAGACTATTAAAAGTTATGAATGATGCAACTACTTTCTATCAATTTTATTTAAATAATAGTGAAGAGGGATTAGAAGCTAAAAAATATTTACTAAATCGTGGAATTAGTGAAGATATTATAAAAAAACTTAAAATAGGTCTCTCATCAAGCGAAAAAAATTATTTATATTTAGCATTAAAGCAAAAGAATCATTCAGAACTTGATCAAATTGAGTTAGGTTTAATTAAAAATGATGATAGAAATAATAGTTATGATGTTTTTAGAAATCGAATTATTTTTCCTATTGAGAATAATAATGGTCAAGTTGTTGGTTTTAGTGGAAGAATTTACAATGATAATAACCAAGCAAAATATATCAATTCTTCTGATAATGAAATTTTTCATAAAGGAAAAATTCTATATAATTTTCATAATGCTATTCCTTCAATTAGAGAAAATAATAAAATAATTATTTTTGAAGGATTTATGGATGTTATTGCTGCAATGCGATGTAATATCAATTATGGTGTAGCTACGATGGGAACTGCCCTTACAAATGATCATATTAAAGCAATTCTTAGTTTAACTAAAAATATAATACTTTGTTTTGATGGTGATGAGGCAGGTATTAATGCAATGAAGCGTTCCGCAATGCTTTTTGCAAATTATCAAATTATTCCAAAAGCAATTGTTTTGCCATATAATCAAGATCCAGATGAATATTTAAAAGCAAATGGTATTGATAAATTTAATCAATATTTTGTAGCTAATGAGAAAAATGTATATGCATATTTATATGATTTGGCCTCTAAAAAGTTTATTAAAGGGGATTTAGAATCAGCTGAAAACTTTAAAAAAGAAGTTTTTGAATTTGCGCGTTTTTCTAAAACAAATACGATTGTTGAACATTTTATTAAGATGTTATCAGAAGATTTGGAAGTATCATTTGATACTTTAATGAAAGATTTTGGCAAAATGGATTATATTCATGCATTAAATGAGGTATTACCATTAGAAAAAGTTGAAACAAAGTCTAAAATTAAACCAGTAAAAATTAAGAAAAAAGTTTTTTTAGCATATAATATGTTGATTAAACATATGATTTTTTCAAAAAAAAAATTTATGGAGTTTAAAAATCAGATAGGTGATGAATTATATCTTGATAAAAAATTAGCAATTCATTTTGAATTTGTGAAAAAAATGGAAATCTTTTATGCCGAAAATGAAAAAATGGATGAAGAAGATTTTATGGAGATATCTAAGAAACTAGATGAAGCAAATAATTCTTTAGCGTATAGTACTTTTGCCAAGGAAATCCTTGAAAAAGTAATTTCTAATATTAAGGATGATAACGAATTTATGCAGTGCCTTGATACCATAAATGATTGTAAAATAGATTTATCTGGTACAAGATTTTACAATAAAGCAATTTCATCGAGAAATATTGAAGATATTAAAAATTTTGAAACTATTCGGAAAGAAAATGTAAAAATAATGTCTAAGGAGGAAAAATGATAGACGAAATTTTATATAAAGAACAAATAGATGCTATAAAAGAGTATGTTAAAAAAAATCAATATATTTCTTTAGCAAAGATATCTGAAATTTTTGACAATAACATTTCCGATGAATTATTAGATGATATTGTTGAGTATCTAGATAATGAAGGAGTTGAGATAACTAAAGATAGTGAAGAGGTTCCAAGCGAAGAAGAATTATTAACAGAGATTGCTGATGATGATTTTGAAGCTTTTGTAGAAGATTTGGAGACTGATGATGAATTAGGGGAATTAGCTTCGGCTGTTGATAGTGAAATTAAAGTATCAGATTTTGAAGATATTGTATCTGTTAGTTATTCAGCGGATGATCCAGTTAAAATGTATTTAAGGGATATTGGTCAAATTGATTTATTAACGATAACACAAGAATCTGAATATGCTAGAATGTATCAAGAATCCTTGATGTGTCAAGATAAGATTGATACATATAAGCGACAAGGTAAACAACTTAGTGAAGATGAATTAAAAGAATTAACCGAAAAAATAGAACTAGGTGAAGAAGCTAGAAAAATTTTAATCGAGTCTAATTTACGACTTGTTGTATCTATTGCAAAAAGATATTTAGGTAGAGGTCTTCCTTTTCTTGACCTTATTCAAGAAGGTAATATGGGACTCATGAAAGCTGTTAATAAATTTGATCCAACTAAAGGTTTTAAATTCTCAACTTATGCTACATGGTGGATTCGCCAAGCCATTACAAGAGCGATTGCTGATAATGCACGAACAATTAGAATTCCAGTTCATATGGTTGAAACAATTAATAAACTAGTTCGAACAACGAGAAGATTAACACAAGAAAAGCGTCGTGAGCCGACTGCAGAAGAGATTGCAGCTGAGATGAAAATTTCAGTAGAAAAAGTACAACAAATTCAAAGAATTGCTCAAGAGCCTATGTCATTTGATGCAACTGTTGGTGAAGATGATGATTCTAGTTTAGGTGATTTTATTGATGATAAAGAGACCTTAAATCCTTTAGAATATACACAAAATATGATATATCGTGAAGAAATTGAAAAAGTTTTACAAACTCTTACGCCAAGAGAAGAGAAGGTTATTCGCCTTCGCTATGGTTTGGATGACAATAGACCGCGGACTCTTGAAGAAGTTGGTAAAGAATTTGGTGTAACTCGTGAAAGAATTAGACAGATTGAAGCCAAAGCAATTAGAAGACTTCGTCATCCAAGCAGATTAAAGCGGTTAGAACAACATCGTGTAAAATATTAAAAATATACAAATGTTATAGTACAAAAGTAATAATTCTACTATGTAAATATAACATTTGTATTTTTAAATAGGTGAGAAAATGTTATCAATAAGATTACAACAAGTATTAGAATATATAAGTTCAAATGATCGATTAGCAGATATAGGCTGTGATCATGGATATCTAACAATTGGTGCTATTGAAAAAGGTGTTAGATTTGTACAATTAATCGATAACAAAGAAGGCCCTTTAACAATAGCAAAGAAAAATTTAAAGCAATTTGAAAATATGGCCCAGGTAATTTATACACATGCGGATGGATTAGCAAATTTAGATAATTTGGTAAATGTAGTTTGTATTTGTGGTATGGGTGGGGATTTGATATATAATATTATTAATGACAATTTAGTAAAGGCGAAAGGATTAGATTTTCTAATTTTGCAACCCAATTCTAAAGTTGAAAAATTACGTGAAAAGATGGCAAATCTAAAATTTGAGATAATTGATGAACAAATTGTCTATGATAAAAAAAAATATTATCAAATCATTAAAGTTAAACACAATCCCAAAATGACAAGTCTCAGTAAAAAACAAATACTATTTGGACCTATTTTATTAAAAGAAAAAAAAGAAATTTTTCTTAATTATTTACATAATAAATTGCTTATAATTAATGATATTATTGAAAAAAATAAAATTTCATCTGCTAATATATATCAATTAAAAGAAAAAAAAGATATGATAGAGGAGATATTAAATGAAACAATTTGAAATAACAAATTTTTTAGAATCAAAATTTCCTAATACTTTAGCTAGCCAATTTGACGTAGGGAAAATTGGTCTCCAATTTGGTTCAAAAGATAAACGGATTGATAAAATTATTATAGCATTAGATGGTACAAGGGATGTTGTAGATGAGGCGATTGAAAAAAAATGTGATTTATTAATAACACATCATCCGTTTATGTTTTTTCCACTTTTATCGGTTGATTATGATAGTGCTTTTGGAAAAAAGCTATTAAAAATTTTTAACGCCAAATTAAATGTTTATTCTATGCATACTAATTTTGATACAGCCCTTGGAGGAATGAATGATATTTTAGCATCATTGCTAAAATTAGAAAATATTAGAGCAGAAAAAGAAGAAATAGACAATGATTGCTTTATAAGAATTGGTGAGATTGCACCGATAAAATTAAAAGACTATGTAAGTATTGTCAATAAAAATTTACAAAAGTCTGTTATTAGATATGTTGGTTGTGATGAAAAAATACTTAAAAGAGTCGGGATCATTGGAGGAGCAGGTGCCAACGAATTAAATAACGCGATAAAACTTGGTTGTGACTGTCTTATAACTGGCGAAGTTAAACACAATCAAGCATTAGATGCATTAGAAAAGGGGATTGCGGTAATTGAAGTTAGCCATAGTGTTGAGGCTTTATTTAAGGGATATTTACAAGAAATATTAATTAAAGAATTTCCAACTTGTGAAATTATTATATCACAAAATGAAAGTGATCCATTTAAGTCATTTCAATGATTTGTTAAGTTTTTGACTTTTACTGTACAAAAGTTCAATAAAAATAAAAAATAGTAAGTATCTACTTACTATTTTTAAGAAAAACTTCTAAAAATTAATTTAGAAGTAAAGTTAATACTTTATTATTACTCTTCTACTATTGCTTCAACAGGACAGTTTTCTTGACATGCTCCACAATCAATGCATTGTTCAGGGTCAATTACATAAATATCGCCTTCTGAAATACATTCTACAGGGCAATTAGCAGCACAACTTCCACATGCAATACATTTATCTGTAATTTTTCTTGGCATAATAATTCCTCCATTATCTTTTATAGTAAAATTATAGTTTAAATTTGTTTAAATTGCAAGGATATTGCAAATAAAAACTTCAGTAATAATAGTGATTTTGATACATTGGCATATAACTTGAAAATAATAATTTATTTTGTTATAATAATTTTACTTTACTCGAAAGGAGATTTAAATAATATGTTGCAATGGTGGGTATGTTTATTAATTGGTATTGGATGTTTAGTAGTAGGATTCGTCATTGGCTTTTTTGTGATACGTGCAGTATTTACTAAACAATTGAAAAAAAATCCCCCAATAAATCGTGATATGATTCGTGCAATGTTTATGCAAATGGGAAGAAAGCCATCCGAAAAAGACATTACTAGAGTTATGAATTCAATGAATCAATACAAATAGTTTAATAATAAACGGTTCGCCACTTTTGCGAACCGTTTTATCATATCTAAATTTTAAATGGTTATGTAAAGGATTTTATGATTTTTTATCAAATAATTTTATTTTATTTTCTTCATTTTTAATTAATCGTTTATAATTGGGGATATGTTTTATGACAATTAGAATAAAAGTAAAAATAAGGAAAATTAATAAATAAATATCATTTTTTTGCATAATAAAATAAGCAATTATTAATGATAACGTACCAAAAGTTGAGGCAACTGAAATATATTTTGTAAAAATGGCAACTAAAACAAAAATTATCGATCCCACAACTGCTAGTGGCCAAAAATAACATGTTATTACTCCTGTAAAACATGATATTCCCTTTCCACCTTTAAATTTTAAGAAAACAGGGAAAAGATGTCCTAATATTGCTAAAGCACCATAAATTAGTGGATGAATATGAATAGTAAAAAAATTGTCTTGATAATTGAAAATGTATTTACTTATAATAACGAAGATGCCTGCCTTAATAAAGTCAAGTAAAAATACAATAAGACCATATCCTTTACCTAATGTTCTTGAAGCATTGGTTGCCCCTATATTATGGCTACCATAACTACGAATATCAATTCCTTTAGTTTTGCCAATCAAATATCCAACTGGAATGGAACCTACTAAATAAGATAATATCATCATTAAAATTGGTATAAAGGTTCCCATATTTTCACCTCCAAAATTACAAATATTATACTATAATTTTAATTATATTTCAAATAAAAGTTCTTGTAATAAAATAAAGGATAAACTCTTGTCATTATAAAAAATCTTGAATACTTAATAAACATATTGGTAAAAAATAAAATCATATTATGTCGAATTATTAATTTATCTATGGTTTAGTTAGATATTTTAACTATTTTTCTTGCCAAAAAAATAAATTTGTGTTATAATAAATAAAGATGGTAAAAAATAAGTTGAAAGGGTGGTATCATGGCAAAAACTACAAATGTTTATAATGAGGATTCAATTCAAGTCTTACAAGGATTAGAAGCAGTTCGCAAACGTCCTGGTATGTACATTGGCTCAACAGATGCAAGAGGTCTTCATCATCTTGTTTGGGAAATAGTTGATAATGCTATTGATGAAGCCTTGTCAGGTTATGGTAATCACATCATTGTAAATATTCATAAAGATAATAGTATTGAGGTAATGGATAATGGTCGTGGTATTCCAACAGGGATTCATAAAGCTGAAAAACGTCCTACACCTGAAGTAATTTTTAATACTTTACACGCTGGAGGAAAATTTGATACTGAAGGTGGATATAAGGTATCTGGAGGTCTCCATGGTGTAGGTTCAAGTGTTGTTAATGCTTTAAGCGAGTGGTTAACGGTTACGATTTATCGTGATGGTAAAATATATAACCAAACATATCGAAATGGTGGTAAAGTCATTGAAAAGCCTAAAAATTTGGGTGAAACTAAAAGAACAGGTTCAACCATCCAATTTAAACCTGATCCTAAAATTTTTTCTTCTACCATTTTTGAATATAAAACTATTGCACAAAGATTAAAAGAATCAGCATATTTGATAAAAGGTTTAAAAATTGATTTAAATGATTTAAGAACGAATAAATCTGAAAGTTTTCATTATGAAAATGGAATTGTTGAATTTATTAAAACTTTAACGGCTGGTAAAGATGCTTTATATGAACCAGTTTTTTTAAGTGGTAATATGTTCAAAATTAATATAGAGGTATCTTTAATATATTGTGAAAAAACTTATAATGAAAATATTTTATCTTTTGTCAATAATATTAGAACACGAGATGGTGGAACTCATGAAATTGGCTTTAAATCTGCTATTACAAGAGCATTTAATGATCATGCCCGATTAATAGGAGCTTTAAAAGATAAAGATTTAAATCTAGATGGTGCTGACATTAGAGAAGGTCTAACTGCTATCATTTCAATTAGAATTCCTGAAGACTTATTACAATTTGAAGGACAAACAAAAAATAAATTGGGAACACCTGAGGCTAAGAATGCGGTTGAACAAGTTGTATATGATCAAATGAAGTCTTATCTTGCAGAAAACGGTCAAATTTCAAGCAATTTAATTGCAAGATCAATTAGAGCTGCTAAAGCTAGGGAGGCTGCTAAAAAAGCTCGAGATGAGGTCAGAATGGTTAAACAAAAAACCTCGAAACCTGCTAATTTGATTGGTAAACTGACACCTGCTCAATATAAAAATCCAGATAAAAATGAATTGTTTTTGGTGGAAGGAGATTCTGCAGGTGGTACCGCAAAACAAGGTCGGGATCGGAGTTTTCAGGCTATTTTACCACTTAGAGGAAAGGTAATTAATACTGCTAAAGCTAAAATAGAGGAAGTTTTAAAAAATGAAGAAATAATGTCAATAATTAATGCTATAGGTGGTGGTTTTGGTCCTGACTTTGACGTTACAAAATCTAATTATAATAAAGTAATTATAATGACAGATGCCGATACTGATGGTGCTCATATTCAAATTCTTTTATTAACTTTTTTCTATCGTTATATGAAACCACTAGTTGAAAATGGTATGGTATATATTGCGACTCCACCTCTTTATAAAATAACTTCTAAAAGTGGTATTGAATATGCTTGGACTGATGAAGAACTGAGGGAAAAAATCCAAAAGAAAAATGTTCAAATACAGCGTTATAAAGGTCTTGGTGAAATGAATGATGAACAACTTTGGGAAACAACAATGGATCCAACAAGAAGAACCCTAATTAAAGTTTTAATAGGTGAAGATGGCGATGCTGAAAATAAAATGGAAATTTTGATGGGTGATGATGTTGAGCCAAGACGTGAATGGATTGAAAATAATGTTGTATTTGATAATGATGATAATTTTATTTTAGAGGATGTGTCTGAAGATGAATAGTAAAAATAACATATCTAAAAAAATGGATAAGTTTGTCGAAGAATATTTAGTAGAAAACTTTGAAAATATAATGGGAGATCGTTTTGGAAGATATTCTAAATATATTATTCAAGATCGTGCCCTTCCTGATGTAAGAGATGGTTTAAAACCAGTTCAAAGAAGAATTCTTTATGCAATGCATAAACTTGGACTTACATCTAATAAACCTTTTAAAAAGTCCGCAAGAATCGTTGGTGATGTTATTGGTAAATATCATCCACATGGTGACACCGCAGTCTATGATGCAATGGTTAGGATGAGTCAAACTTTTAAAATATTATTACCACTTATTGATATGCATGGGAATAATGGAAGTATTGATGGGGATCCTGCTGCCGCAATGCGTTATACAGAAGCTCGAATGAGTGTTTTTTCAGAACTTATGTTAGAGGATTTAGGGAAAAGAACAGTAGGTTTTGTACCTAATTTTGATGATGAGGAATTGGAACCAATAGTATTACCCTCAAAATTTCCTAATATTTTAGTTAATGGAGCAAGTGGTATATCTGCTGGTTATGCTACAGAAATTCCCCCTCACAATCCAGGAGAGGTAATAGATGCAGCTATTTATCGAATAAATAATCCTAATTCAACGACTGAAGAATTAATGCAATTTGTTAAAGGTCCTGATTTTCCTACTGGAGCAATTGTACAAGGACTTGAGGGATTAAAAAGTGCCTATGAAACAGGACGTGGTAAAGTTATTGTCCGTTCGAAATATGAGATTGATAAAAGTAAAATTGAACCAAGAATTATAATTACTGAGATTCCTTTTGATGTTAATAAGGCCGTTTTACTTAGAAAAATGAGTGATGTCGTTCAGTTAAAAGGTATTGAAGGAATTAAAATGATACGGGATGAATCAAGTAGGCAAGGCTTAAGAATTGTTATTGATTTAAGACGTGATGTAAATCCAGATAATATTATTAATTTTTTATTAAAACAAACTGATTTACAAACTTCTTATAATTTTAATATGGTTGCTATATCTCAAGGTAGACCTTTACAAATGGGGCTTGTCGATATTCTTGATGCATATATTACACATCAAAAAGAAGTTATTACCAATCGTAGTAATTATGATTTAGAAAAATCACTTAAGCGTTTAGAGATTGTTAAAGGATTAATTTCTATGGTATCTATTTTAGATTCCGTTATTGCGACAATCAGAAATTCTAAAAATAAAGCTGATGCGAAAGAAAATATTATTTCAAAGTATGGTTTTACCGATATTCAAGCAGAAGCAATTGTAATGTTACAATTATATCGTTTAACAAATACTGATATTTTTGCTTTAAGAACAGAACAAAAAGAATTAGAACAAAGTATTAAACAACTTAAGCATATTTTATCTAGTGAAACTGCTTTACAAAAAACAATTATTGCAGAACTTAGCCGAGTAAGAGAGATTGTAAATATTGAAAGAAAGACTCAAATTGAACACGAAGTCGAAGAGGTCGAGGTTAAGACAGAAGAATTTATTGCAAAAGAAGATGTAATGCTCTTGATTACTCATGATGGCTATTTAAAACGTCTTAGTAAAAAAGCTTTTCTTGCCACTACTGAACCAACAAAACTTAAAGATGGAGATGTTATTACAGATATATACGAGACTTCAACTACGGATACTTTAATTCAATTTACCGATAAAGGAAATTATATATTTTTACCAATTCATAAAATTCCTGAGGTTAAGCACAAGGATTTAGGTTTTCATGTTAGTACATTAATTGGAATGGAAACGAATGAAAAAGTTATTTTTTCCTTTCCTGTTGATGATTTTAATAAAGAGCGTTATGTTCTTTTAGCAACTGCTTCGGGACTAATTAAACGAATAAAATTATCTAGTTTATATGTTACAAGATATTCTAAGGCATTAAAAGCTACAAAAATTAAAGATGATGATTATGTTGTTAGTGCTGATGTAGTAACAGGAAGTAATTATGAAGTTGTCATTGCTACTAAAGATGGATATATGAATCGTTATGATGCATCTGAAGTTAGTATTATTGAGCCTGCTTCTTTTGGAGTGAAATCCATTGAACTTAAGAGTAGACCTAATGATTATGTAGTCGGTGCTAAATATGTTAGTGAAAAAGATATTGTTTTACTACTTACCAATCGCGGTAATATTAAAAGACTTCGTCCAGAAGAAATTAACAAAGGAAAGAAAAATAATGTGGGTAAAATGTATCTAAAGGCGGTTAAGTCTAATATGCATGAAGCCATTGACTTAGAAGTAATTCATGGCAAGAATGCTAATAGTGATCTTGCTAGTTATATTTTTTGTGAAAAAGGTTATGTTGAAATTGATTACACTCTTCTTAGAACAGCAATTGCTGATAATGGGAAAAAATTTGTTTCTAATACTAATGGGAAACCTTATGAAATTGTTATTTGCCGAAATGATAATGATTTAGAATTATAAATTTTAATTAGCATTTATATTACGGATATTTTGATATTATGATATAATTATCGCGTAGAGGTGGAAAGACATGTTAAAAATTGCAATTGATGGTCCAGCTGGTTCTGGTAAATCTACTATATCAAAAATCATAGCAACTAAACTTGGTATTGAATATATTGATACAGGTGCAATGTATCGTGCTATTACTTTAAAGGCAATCAAACTTGGCATTAATATAGATGATGAAAATCAGTATAACTTTTTAGAATCAACTTCATTAGATATTTGTAATGGTCGTTTCATTATGGATGGTGTTGATGTGAGTGATGAAATTAGGTCAGTTGAAGTGACCAATGCTGTTTCAACGCCATCAAAAATGGCAAGAGTTCGTGAATACTTGGTAGAGTATCAGCAGAAAATTAGTAATTCAAAAAATTGTATTATGGATGGACGTGATATTGGAACAGTTGTTTTGCCAGATGCCTCTATTAAAATATATCTAGATGCTACTATAGAGTGTCGTGCAAGACGAAGAATGTTAGAACGTAGAGAAAAAGGAATTGATTTATCACTTGAAGAAACAATTAGAGAAATTGAACTTCGTGATTGGAAAGATTCTACAAGAAAGCATAGCCCACTTAGATGTGCAGAGGATGCTATAGTCATTGATAGTACCGATTTATCAATTGATGAAGTGGTTAGTCGGATTATAAATTTAGTAAATGAGAGGACAAAAAAAATGAGTAAATACGCTTATAAAGAAGGACAAAATGTTAGGGGAATGATTATTAATGTAACAAAGGATGCTATTTATCTAACCATTGATGAGGATAATAAAGCAGTAATTTATGCTAATGATTTAAAGGGATATCAAGAAGGTCAAAAACTTTATGATACATATTATGAAGGTCAAGAATTTGAAGGTTTAGTAAAACAAATTACAAAGGATAAAAAAACTGGCGAACCTCTATTTATTTTGTCAACTACATTACAGGATGAAAAAGATAAATTGACATTATTTGAACAAATTAAAGATAACGATGAAATAATTAAAGCAAAAGTAGTAAAAGTTACATCTGCAGGTGCCGATTTAGAATACGAAGGATTTAAGTTATTTTTGCCAACTAAATTTATTGATTTGAAAGAGGAAGCACTATATTCTTTGAAAGGTCAATTTTTAGATGTAATGGTTATTTATGTTAATAAAGATCGTTTACAGGTTGTTGTTTCTAATGTGATGGCTATGAAAAAACAATATCGACTTGCAAAAGAAAAAGCATATGCTGCTTTATCCATTGGAATGGAAACTGAAGGTGAAGTGGTAACTGTCTTACCATATGGTGCAATTGTTAGCCTTGGTGAAGTAAGTGGTTTACTTCATCAATCTGAAGTTGATCATAAACCTATTAGAAATGTTTCATCACGCTTAAAAGTTGGTGATAAAGTGAAAGTAAAAATTATAGGTATAGATGGTAATAAAATTTCTCTTTCAATGAAGGCTTTAGTGAAACATCCATGGGAAGTTCTAAAAGAAAAATATCATGTAGGAGATATTTTTGAAGGAATAGTAAAAAAAGTAATTCCTGCTGGTTTAATCATTGAATTAACCGAAGACTATTCGGGATTAATGCCAAGAAGCGAATATTCTTGGTTTGCTAATGTGAAATTTGATCAAGAAGTAAAAGAGGGCGATACCATAACAGTCAAGGTTATGGCGATTGATGATGAAAAAAATCGTGTAACTTTATCACATAGAGAAACTTTAGAAAATACTTGGTCTGATATTAAATTACATCGAGGTGATAAAATTACTGTAACAGTTTCTTCTATTATAGATAAAGGTGCCCTTGTTAATTATAAAAATGTTCAAGGTTTTTTACCAATTAGTGAAGTTACATCACTCAAGAGAATATCTAAAGTTGATGAAGTTTACCCAGTTAACTCAACCCTTGAGGTAATGGTACAAGATTGTGATCCAGCTTTTGCAAAATTACGTGTTAGTGCAAAAGCAATTGAAATTGCAAAAGAAAGAGATACATTTGATAAATATTTTGCAGAACAAGAAAAAGAACTACCAACCAATACCATAGGTGATATGTTAGGTAACCTTAATTTAGAAGAGAAAGAAAAATAATTATGAAAAGAGGAACAGTTGCGATTGTAGGTCGGCCTAATGTTGGAAAGTCGAGTATCTTCAATCGATTAGCAGGTGAAAAATTAGCAATTACGGATGATGCTAGTGGCATTACAAGAGATCGATTATATACAAATTGTGAATGGTTAGATCAAGAGTTCTCATTAATTGATACAGGTGGAATTGAGCTTAAAAATGTTCCCTTTATGGAAGAAATCAAGGCACAAGCTCAATTAGCAATTGATGAGGCAGATGTTATTGTCTTGGTTACTGATGGAAGAGTAGGAATTACTAATGGAGATCGCGATGTTATAAATATTTTACATCGGAGTAAAAAACCTGTTATTGTTGCCGCAAACAAAATAGATGACATAAAATTCATGGATAATATCTATGAATTTTATAATTTAGGGGTTGACGAAGTCTTTGCAATTAGTGCTCTTCATGGGATTGGTATTGGTGATATGCTAGATTGTATCATTGAACTACTACCAGAAAAAAAAATTAAAAGATATGATGATACTACTGAATTTTGTATTATTGGACAACCCAATGTTGGCAAAAGTTCTTTAACAAATGCAATACTAGGAACGGAAAGAGTTATTGTTAGTGATATTGCAGGAACAACTCGTGATGCAATTGATTCTAAGTTTACAAAAGATGGTATAAATTATGTTGTCATAGATACAGCTGGAATTAGAAAACAAGGGAAAATTTATGAAAATGCCGAAAAATATAGCGTTCTTAGAGCTATTAAAGCAATAGAGAGATCATCAATTGTTTTAGTCGTTTTAGATGGAACAAAGGAAATTGAGGAGCAAGATAAAAGAATTGCTGGTTATGCGGCAGAATATAATAAGGGTGTTATTATCGTTGTTAACAAGTGGGATGCTGTTGAAAAAGATGAAAAAACGATGAAAGAATATACGGAAAAAATTAGAAAAAATTTTTTATTCTTAAATTATGCTCCAATTGTTTTTGTTTCAGCTTTAAAAAATCAACGAATCCAAACACTCTTTGAACAAATAAAAATTGTTTCGCAAAATTATACAAGAAGGCTTGCAACTAATGTTTTAAATGATATTTTACTTGATGCTTCATTAATGAATCAAGCACCTATTTTTAATGGTGATCGTATAAAAATTTATTATGGTTCCCAAGTTGAGATAGCACCTCCAACTTTTGTTCTTTTTGTAAATGATCCCAATTATATGCATTTTTCATATCAACGATATTTGGAAAATCGTTTTCGAGAAGCCTTTATGTTAGAGGGCACTCCAATTAAAATTATATTAAGAAAGCGAGAAAATTAATGGAAAAGGTTTCAATTATTGGTGCAGGTAGTTGGGGAAGTGCACTTGCTAGAATTCTTGGCGATAATCATTATCAAGTATTACTTTATGATACTGATAAGAATACTGTCGATGAAATAAATCATTTTCATACAAATTTATCTAAACTTCCAGTTGGGATGCTTCCTTTAAAAGTTAAAGCTACTACTTCAATTAAAGAAGTTATAGATTTTTCAGATATCATTGTTTTGAGTGTTCCAACCAAGGTATTAAGAAGTGTTTTAAATTTGATCAATGAGATAATAGATAAACCAAAACTTTTTGTTAATACTTCAAAAGGACTTGAACCAGATACTTATCTAAGAGTATCAGAGGTTTTAAATACGACAATTAATAACCATTACATAAAAGGATTTGTTGCTTTAACAGGACCATCACATGCAGAAGAAGTTATAAGACAATTACCCACAACTATTTGTTCCGTATCCACAAATAAAGAAGATGCTAAATTAATACAAAAAATATTTAATAATTCGACCTACTTTAGAGTATATACGGGTTCAGATTTAGTCGGTTCTGAACTTTGTAGTGCTATTAAAAATGTCTATGCTATTGCATCAGGTATGCTTGAAGGTTGTGGATATGGTGATAATGCAAGAGCAGGATTAATTTCAAGAGCTTTGGTTGAAATGAAAAGAATTGTTGTTGCAATGGGTGGTAAAGAAGATACAATATATGGATTAACTGGAGTTGGTGATTTAGTCGTAACGACAACTTCACATCATTCAAGAAATTTTCAAGCAGGTGTAAAACTTGCAAAAGGTAGTAATCTTGCGGAAACAATAGCTTCCATGTCAATGGTGGTTGAGGGAGCAAGAACAGCAGAGGCTGTATATGAAGTTTCTAAAAAATTAAATCTTTCAACACCAATTATTGATGCAGTTTATAATGTAATTTATAGAAAGCAGAGTGTCAAAAAAGCAGTAGCTGAATTAATGAATCGCTCATTAAAAGATGAATAAACAAATTATAGTAGAATTATTTTATTATTTATTTAGTTAGTTAAATCACTAGAAATAGTGATTTTTTTTATAAATACATACTTGTTCTATCATTTTATTTTAAAAACTTTAGAACTATTTTTATAAATTTGTCAACTAAAAAAAGAAATTACTTGAAATATGATACACTAGATGATATAATTAATATCGTATATTTTAGAAAGGAAAAAATGTATGTTAAAATTATCGAAAAAAATCTATTTAATTTTAGCAATCGTTAGTGCATTTCTTACAATTACTTCATGTAGTAGATTAGTTGGCATTAAAATTGATCTTGGAGAATCTAATTATGAAGTAAGACTTGGACAAAGTCTTGAAATCGTTCCAGTTGTTACCGAAAATAATAATCCAAGTGATGCTCCGATTGCATATTATTCATATGACAATTCAATAGCTAGTTTTACTGATAAAAAACTAGTTGCTCATAATATAGGTCAAGTTCGTATCAAAGTATATAGTGTTGACAATCCCAATATTTATGATGTTGCCATTGTTAACGTTGTAAAAGATAACTCACTTGAAGTAGAGTTTGAGTATGAAGAAATCATGTTAAAGGGAGAAAAGCAAACTATAAATTATCAGTTTCAAATAGATGATGGTAGAAAACTAACCTTTACAACAAATAATCAAGAAGTTATCAAAGTTGATGAAGAGGGAAATCTTATTGCGGTAGGCATTGGTGAGGCTCTTATTACAACGAGAATTGACTCTTTATATGATGAGGGAGTATATAAAGATTATAATTTAACTATAAATGTAATCTGCGCAAATGGACAACATAAAATACTCAAAGCCGCCGAACTCAATGTAGACCAAAGCCGTAACCCAATTTCGGATTACGGCTTTCCAATTAACCTATTTTTTATTATAAATTTTACAATCAATATCTGCTTTTACTTGCAATAAAAGAGCAAAATGTGCTATACTATTTGCAATAGTTAAACACGGTTTATTTTCTTAAATCTAAATTTTGGGGAATGTACATCTTCCCTCCCCCATCGGGCGCGCTAGCGCCTTCTTTTCGGGACATGAGTTCGCATATGCGTACAGCATGCTGCTAACCCTCTTAAACGCAGACTCCTTGCGCTCGCCTAATCTTTCGGCGTGTTGCAATTACTTTGTTTTTCAGACCAAGACTCTTTTGTGAGACAACATTCTGTTCATGCGGGCAAAACGTGTAAATTAAAAACGTAATTATTTCACGATTGTTAAATTAACAAATCAGGAGATTATACTATGATATATAATTCATCAGGATAAAATAAAGTATGCTTTTGCAAATAATATATTTTATATGAACTTACTTTCAGAATATATAAACAAGGAGGTCTGATATGAAAACATATTCATTATTAGATATATATAAATTAAATCGTAAGATTTTAGGTGTAATGATGCCTATCGCAGCGACAGTATTTTTATTGTTGGCAGTAATTATTCTTGTTGCTATGCCTGCTGTATGGTGGGTAAGCCTAATATTGTTCGGGATTGCGCTTGGACTTATACTGTTATGTATCTTTATTTGCAAATACATAGATAAAAAAATCAGAGATTTGGAAGAAAAAGAGCACAATAATTAAACGTTTTTATAACTTATATTTATTTGAAATATTTATAACGGGAGAATAATTTTATGAATAAGATATTAGCAAACAAAAAAAGAACTTGTTTTATCGTTTTATTGCTTACAGTTTTAGTATTTGTTGCTATATGCATTACTTTACAAGAAAGAAATACCGTTTTCGCGGCAAGCGCAGACGTGAAAACTGAAGAGTACTCTTCTTTGGATTCCGATTATATTATTGGTTATGAAGGACTGACTATTCGGGATTATCCAAATAAATTGCATGCAACGAAGGCTGCAGTTAATTCAAAAGATAACGGCGGCTTTGAATTGAGTGGTTTAAATGAGGATGATCCCATTGTGTCTATTATTCCTAAAGAGTATTTTTTTAATGTTGGACAAATTTTGAAAATGGGAGATGAATATGGTTATTTCATAGATACAAAGCAAAAGGCGAATCAAAATTATTTATCCAATGTTATGGTTTTTGACATAACAACTAATACAGATTTGACAAGCACTATTGATCGTGTAATAGTTGAAGTGACACCTATCTTTCAATATAAATATGTAGGACTCACTAATAATGCCGAAGCGGAAATGTTTCATGGGTTTTACCTCTCTTACGGTCAACTTACCGATTCATGTGTAGTTCCATATCCTTCAAAGATGGAAAATTATACATTTGTTCACACTTTGGAATATGGTATGACCGAAGACTATTACCTTAAAGACGTTTCATTTGGAGCTTCACTATTCAACGAGCAATCGCTTAACAGAGGTGATAGCGGATATGATCCATACAATGATTACGGTTCCTATTTCACTGGATTTGATTATTCCTATCAAGGAAAATATCGTGAATATGGTGAATTTAATGGAGCAGATTTAGGTTGGAATATTGCCGATAGCGTGTTCTATTGGTTAGGTTATTTTGATGCGGTGCCTGTTGTCGGATCGGTTACATCAGTATTAGGTCAAATTTACTCGACTGTGTCATTGGGCAAAGGATGGATTGATTTTGCTGTTGATACATATAATGCTGTTGAAGGAGAAATTAAGTCTACAGAAAACAAACTAACAGCAACTTGTTATTATCAAAACAGAGACGACCAATTAAAATATTATAAAGACGAAAAAGGAAATCCTGTACTAACCAAGACCGCTACTTTAGTCGTAGATTCAGGGACAGAAAAAAGTATATGGTACGGCGTAGGCGACAATGTAACGGCGTATTTTTCAATCGGACATTCCGCATTAAATGGAAAAATTCCGAACCACACTCGCTTTACCAACCAATTAGGTTTACAGATCGTGAGTTCAAATAATGATGAGGTCGTTGCTGCAGGAAGCACCATCATTAGCGATTCTTTAAGAGAACAAGAAACGAAAACACTTACGCTTGACGAGTCAAGCGATATCTATATGTTGCCAGAAGGTGGAGATAAATTTACTTTTGATGCTGAATTTGCCAGTGATTATAATATACAATTTGATACAGATTCGAATGTGGATGTCATTGTGAACGGTCAAACTTATCACGGCAAAAATTTTGATATAGATGTTTCGGTTAGGAGCGGTGAAAGAATTGATATAACTATCGCAGGCAATGAGAAAGGAATCCATACTCCCATTTCGGTAACACCAAGTACAAACCTTACAGGTATGAACATCCCCGGTAATGAATATTATTTGTTAAAAACAAATGAATTGTCCGGAGTAACAAGCCTCACAACAAGCAATGCAAACATTGTTATCAGCGGATTTTATATTAAAGGGGATGATGGGCTCATTTTATATGATGAATACGGTTCTATTACCGAAACGAATGAGATTTCATATCCTTTTCCGGACGATGAAAGTTATTATATCGTTCTGCATAATAAAACTGGCAGTTCAAAATCAGACATCAGCATAAATATTGCAGAAATTCCGACGATCACGGAAGGTAATCCGAAAAGTTTAGAATTGCTGAGCAATTACAGTTATTATGAGTTTCGCACAGGTTCGACTGGCGGTCGATATGTTCAGACTGTTTCGGGAACTGAAACAGATGATTTAAGATACAAAGTTTTAAACCAAAATTTTGATCCGATCACAAACGGCTACAGTTATGTTGACGGAGAATATATTATGTCGTTTTCTCCGAATACGACTTACTATATTGCGATAATTTCGGATAAGAAAGACACTGCTTCTGTCACTATCAACAGGGAATCGAAAGCATACCAATGGCAAATCTCCGGCGGAAAATTCGGAAACGGTTATATAACCTATGATCGAGAAATTTATGCCCCGAGAGGAACGTCATATATATTGGAATTTTTGGTAAACGGCATAGTCGTCGATACAAACTATTACAGCGAAGATGATGTGCATAACTATTTCGGTGGATATGATATTTCTGTTAATCAGTCCGGGGTATTAAACATACCCTCATCTACGCCGGTCAGAGGTTCCGGTATTACCGTATACGCGAAATATAATAATGAAGCGTCATACGATCATAGTTTAAAATTGATTCCTGACTTTGCCGACAAGTTGAACGTTATTACAAAAAATATGGAGTCAACGTTAGGATTTTCCGTTTCTGTCCCCAAATATGTAAAGACAGTTCATTATACTTTATCTGTCGGCGGGAAAGAAGCTTCTTTCACAAGAAGTATTTCAAATTATAAAGCAGTAAACTATATCACTGAGGACATCCAATCGAATTATAATACAATGGGGTATAGCGGAATCGGGAATATCACTATAACCATAGACAGACTGGACGTTGTGACTGCGGTAAACAGCACATATTCTTACAACTGCAATTACTCTGCACAGGTTCATAATCTTTTTGGCGGAGGAGACGGTTCGGCAAGCAATCCGTTCACTTTGTCGTGTTACAGACACCTCAATAATATGAGAAAAGCCGTGAAAAATAGTCGGTTGGACTATAATTTCAAAATGACAAGCGACATTTTAATGAAACAAACGGAAACAAATTATTACTGGGATGCTTGGTGGGAATTGATTCCCGCAACATTTTATGGCGTGTTTGACGGCAACGGCTATCAGATCAGACGATTAAATTTAGTTATGCCTACCGACGGTTCGACGATAGATTCGTATTATGGATTATTCAGAATCAACCGAGGAACCATTAAAAATCTTAAATTGTACGAAGGTGGCACGAATACATATAAGCAAATGGGTCAGGATACGACAAAAACGATTTATGTCGGAATGATAGCGGGAAAGAACTATGGTACTATAACGAACTGCACTTATGAATCCGGCAAATTTAACATGTGCTTCTTCGCGCCAAATGTTTATTCTGGAGGAATAGCCGGATATAACAACGGAAAAATCAATAATTGTTCGGTACAGATATATTCTCTCGACGGGTACGGTCACAAAGGTGGCATTGTAGGTTATAACGCAAGTTCTGGAACTGTAACGGGTTGTAAAGTTGAAGGATTATTATCGGCAAGATATTCGCCGGATGAAATTGAACGCACGAACCAATATTCTGTAGGTGGCATTGTGGGTATTAACTATGGTAAAGTGACGAATAACAAGAATTATGCCACTTTGAGATATGTCAGTTGCGGAAATGAAGGAGACAGCAGAGTTTTACAGCCAAGAATCGGTCAAATTATCGGCAGCAATTATGGTACATACTCCGGTAACACATGTTCGGGCAGCGTAGATAAGGGCGTGTTGAAAACGGTAACATGGACAACCGGTATCCTATGGTGGAAAGAAACTCATACCCATAATCAAGCACAATATGTCTCAAGCGGCATATATGGTTATAATGGATAATCAGTAATTTCGTGCCGCCGAGACTGATTTGTTCCATTCTGTAAACATCAAAAAGAGGATGGCTTTGTGGTTGTATAAAAAGCAATCTCGCGGTGTTTTGAAAACGATGTAAGGCCCCTTTTTTGAAAGTTTCACAAAAATTTCAAAAATTATTTTTTGCCCGTTTTCGGGCGGTTATTTGGCTGTAACCGCTCAAAAACGGGCTTTTTATATAAAACGAATTTTCGCTTACATCCTTTCCCCTTTGCACTTTCGCAGGATTTATGCTAAAATTATAGGGTGAAATTTGATTTAGAGTGAGGGGCTTTATGGCGCGTAAACACCTCTATGGCTGTTTCCGTTTCGTGGACAAAGACGGCAAAGAACACTTCCGTAAACCCACGCCGAAACAAAGGAAAAACATTCTCATCTATTATCTCCGCCGCAGGAGCGGCCGCTGTATGCGCGTTGCCGACATTGCTTCTGCCTTCCACGTTTCCGAGCGTACCATGCAAAAGCTCTTAAAGGAATTGGAAGCGGAGAATATCATTCGGCGCGTCCCCGTCTATGGCGAGAGCGGCGTACAGAAGGCAAGCAAGTATATCTATACGGGAGATAAGAGCAGGCTCACGGGGAAAGAACCTTGCATTGACAAGATATACGATCCCGCCAACCCCATGAAACTGCGTGACTTCGATTGGAAAGGCTATTGGACGGTACGCGACGATTATCTGTTCTTCCACTATGAAGAAGTATTCGGCTGCGACGGCCCTTCCCGTGCGCTCAACGAACGGGCGCGGAAGAACGGCTGCACCTCTCCCGAAGATGAGTTCGAGAACATACAAGAGGCGGATATAGAAAGCGACCTGTTCGACGAGGAAGACGAATATGAGTACATATTCCCCTCATCGAGGAAAAAGAAATAAACACGGACAACCGAATATCGGGCGCAGAGGCGGCCGTTTGGAGATCAGTTTATTCGCTAAAAGAATAAGCTGATTTTGTTTTCTGACCCCGCGTCAAATGAGAAGTTTGTGGAACTTTCGGAAAAGTGTAGTTATTTCGCCCTCTTACTTGGCTACCTATTGAGGGGATTTAATAAAAACTTTCAAAGTGGGTTGTATTTTGGGCTTGCTTTTTGCCTCCCTATTGAGAGAAAGTTTACCGCTCTGTGTAAAAGTTTTGTGAAATTATTTTCAAAACCGTAAACTTTTGAATTTTCGTGTCCTTGGGTATATGGAGGGAATTTTCAGCGACAGCATTTTACCCACTCTTTTCAGCGTGGGTAAAGATAAAAAATAAATCGTATATGGAGTATAAATGTCAAGTTAAATATCCTCAATTTTGTTCATTTAACTATCCTCAG